>Ga0209570_1000069_pt1 | contig 270764 bp, 228 predicted proteins | sample EBPBio172007_DNA_FD_185861 | JGI IMG/M metagenome (GOLD analysis project Ga0209570, IMG submission 185861) | Wastewater treatment Type I Accumulibacter community from EBPR Bioreactor in Madison, WI, USA - Reactor 1_9/17/2007_ DNA (SPAdes)... | ecosystem: Engineered > Bioreactor > EBPR >... | reverse complement strand
AACATCAACCACCACCAACTTACTGAACGTTTCGGGGTACAACATGGCGTACTGCATCACCGTTTTCCCCCCCATCGAATGCCCTACCAAAATCGGGTTTTCGAGGTTGTTTTGTTGCAAAAATTCGTGCAAATCGGCGGCTAATTCGGGATAAGTATGGCTCGGAGCGTGGGGCGAACGGCCATGATTTCGTTGGTCAACGGCGTATACCGAAAAACCTTGGTCAGCAATCACCTTACTGATAGTAAGCCAGTTATCGCACGACCCAAACAAGCCATGTAAGATGACCATGGGTTGCCCTGAGCCTACTTGTCGAAAAAAAAGTTGCATAGTATGTGCCTGTTATCTCTTACGTTTTTTGGAAGATTTTTTTGATTTGCTTGTCGCTTTTCCTCCTTTTTTTCTACGATTCACGACAGCTTTTGACTTTGAGCGTTTTGAACTAGCTACGGGTCGAGCTACGGCTTCCTTGATTTCAGTTTCAATCACGGCAACGTTGCCTGCGCGGTCTCGAACCTCCAAACGCAATATCCCTTCAAAATCGAGGGAGTCAACTAATTTATCCGACCAAATGTAACTACGTTTGTAATCATAGTTCATCAACACCCATTCACCGTTGACGTACGCATCGAAACGGTCAATGCCCGACATACCATCGGAAATACGAGCCGAAATACTCTTCTTCGATGCTTGAATGACCCGCACGGCAGGTGGATTGATGTCGGTAGCCAATGAAAAGTTACCCAATTCACGCGTGGTAAAATCAATCGAATTGCCTTCCCATTTTCCCCCAACAAAACGCATTCGACCACCATCGACCCGATACGCGTGGGTTTTTTCTAGGTTTTCTGGCATGATTTCGGGTTGAAACACCACCCCGATGGCATCCCGAAGCGGCGTATATTCGTCGTTGATACTCAGGCCATTTGGACGAGTTTGGACGGCTAAATACAGCGTATCAAAGATACTTTTATTCCCAAAACGGATTGTGTAGCGGTCTGATTTGTAAGTTTCTACGCGGTCGGGGCGAATGCGTTGACGAAAATCGGTACGAATCAGCTTATTACCAATGCGGATTGAATCAGGCAAGTTTTCTTTCAAATCCAATAAATACACCATTTCCCCGCCCGACTTATACGCTGGGGCCAGTTGCAGGGTATTTTTCTTAGCAAAAACCTCCGCGGGCACCACCTGATTTAGGCCCAAAGCACTAATTTTCAACACGTTTTCGGTAGCATCCGTTTTGATGTAGGCCAAGCTAGGCAATTTATCTGACTCTCCCAACGGCATCTCCAATGTTTCCAAAAGCTCTCCCTGAATGGTAAATCGTAGAATCGAGGAGTTTTCGTAGGAGTCAAAAAGGGTTACCTGCACTTCATGGGCGAGGGTGTCACGGATTTGCAACTTGCCACGGTAAGCATCCGTTTTTTGCAACCCGTATTGATTCCCGTCTGGGTTATAGCATTTTAGGTACCGTAAGCCATTGCGCTGCTCCGTAGCATAGTCAATGACGTTGTTATAATCGCGCGTACTCCAGCTCGGAAACGAGGTCATATTATAAGCAAATACCTCTTTCCCGTCCAGTTTGATTTCGACACAGTTGACACCATTACGAAAATTCACTCCGTTCATGGCATCAAACGCGATTAACTCCAATCCAATTTCTCCCCACGCTTTTATGGGTTGCGAAAGGGTATAACTTCCATCTTTTTGACGAATAGGACGTACATTGATTCGCTCAAATTCGCCGTTTACGCGGCTAATCTGCGACATCGGCCGAATTGCCAACGAGTTAAAATACGGCGGAACGTCGTCCTCCACTTCGGCAAAATCAAAAAATAAGGGATTGAGGTAGTTATCTTTAGAATCCCGAATTTCAAAGTGCAAATGCGGCCCTCCCGAACCACCCGTATTTCCAGAAAGGCCAATTAGTTCGCCTTTTTGTACAGGAAATTGGTCGGGAGAAGGGTTCAGTTCTATTTCAAACGTCTTGCGTTCATACTGTTTTTCGCGTAGGGCACTTCTCATCGGTTCGGCAAACGACAACAAGTGGCCATACACCGTCGTCATTCCGTTGGGATGTTTTATAAAAATCACGTTCCCGTAGCCCGTCGTTTGGACTTTGATTTTTGAAATATACCCATCGGCGGCGGCCAGTACTTGCAGCCCTTCCCGTTGTTGAGTTCGTACGTCGATACCCGCGTGAAAATGGTTGGTTCGTAGGTCACCCAATACTCCCGCCAACGTATTTTTTTGGCCAGGATTGATTGGAAACAGAAAATAGCCTTTTGGAAAACTCACCTTTTGGGCAAAGCCTCCAGTCACAAAAACTATACTAAATAACGGTATCAGAATGCGTTTTAAAATCATGTACTAACTTTTGGTGTTCTCTTTGTTTTGGTTTGTTTCTTTTGAATCCACTAGGTTTTGAGAAACCTCAGCGTCGGTTATTGTTAACCGACGGCACTACCATTGTAATCCAACGATACTGCCAACTTCAAACCTATTTCGTGAACCCTTTATTTTACCTCAAATTCCAACATCTTTTTACCTTCAATAAACGCAGTAAGTTTATCTCCAGCTTTCACAGGCCCAACTCCTTTAGGAGTACCCGTAAAGATCAAATCGCCCGTTTTTAAGGTAAAAAAGCGCGAAATAAACGAAATGATGTAGTCAATCTTGAACAACATCAACGAAGTATTGCCCTGTTGGCGAGTCTCTCCATTTACTTCCAGGTGAAAATTGATGTTTTGCATCTCGGCAAATTCTGATTTTGAAACAAATTCAGAAATAGGTGCCGAACCGTCAAATGCTTTGGCTAGCTCCCAGGGCAAACCTTTCGATTTAAGCTTTGATTGCAAATCGCGCGCAGTGAAATCAATCCCAATCCCCACTTGGTCATAGTATTTATGAGCAAATTTCTCGTCGATGTTTTTACCCATTTTACTAATTTTCACCACGATTTCCACCTCATGGTGAACATCCTGAGAAAAATCAGGTACATAAAACGCCGCTCCTTCTTTCAACAACGCCGTGTCGGGTTTTTGAAAAATGACGGGGTCTTCAGGGATAGCGTTCTGAAGTTCGTGAATGTGATCAACGTAGTTGCGGCCAATGCAAATGATTTTCATAATTTTCTGGATTTTGAGCCTACAAAACTACGGACTACCACCCGTAAAAGGAAATCTATTAGTAGCTTTGTCGAATGAAGTCTTTTTACCAACTCTTATTTCAAAACGAAACGCTTTATCGAGCACAAGAAATTGAGGCTGTAGAGAAAATTGTGGCCGAGGTGACCACTAAAATGGTAAACGAGCCCACTCCCCCACCGCCAGCTCCTGCCCCTACTCCCGCCGTCGCCAAAGCCCCCGCACCTCCCCCGCCGACTTTTGAGACTCCGACGCTCAATCACCAAGTGTTGATTTTAATTAATGAATCGCCTAAGATGTCGCCAAGCAATACTATCTTCTTGGAACGGGTGCTCAAAGCCGTGAATCTTAACCTTGACGGAGTCGATATTTTGAACTTGGCAGGTGCCAAGCAAATGGACTTCCGGCCGCTACTACAGAACAAAAAAGTACACCATATTCTTTCGTTTGGGGTACCATTTATCCAAATCAACTTGGAAATAATGATGAACCGCTACGACCCTAAACAGATTGCAGGAGTCAACTTTTTGTTGTCGGAAGACCTCGATGTGGTACAAGCTGACGACCGAAACAAACGCGCCCTTTGGAACTGCTTGAAAAGTATGTTTTTGGGCAACTAACCAGACCTTCCAAGTTTTGAAAACCTAGAAGGTCTATTCCCTTAACAAGACTTTCCAAGTTTTGAAAACTTGGAAAGTCTAATACCATCTCTAACGGCATGAAAAAACTACTTTCTATTTTCGTTCTTATAAGTATTTATCTCCCATCTTTTTGTCAAAATTTTACGGGAGGATTTCCATTTTCTTTTCCCTACAACGACGGAAGTGCCGCGGCATTTTTACCAAAATTTCCCGCTAAAACCATTAGTAATCAAGACCGTGTCTCGGTCAATAGGCATTACTTTGTAGTCAATGGACTTCCTTATCGTTTCTGGGGCGTCAATATTACGTCGGCAGCGGCATTTCCTGCTAAAACTACCGCCCCCGACATCGCTACCCACGCTCGTAAAATGGGAATCAATTTGGTTCGTTTTCACCACCTCGACAATCCGTGGGGTGGCAATGAAGGCAGTATTTTTTACGCTGGACAATCGACGCGTACCTTGAACACTACGACCTTAGACCGCCTTGACTTTTTTATTAATGAACTGAAAAAAAACAACATCTATACCAACATGAACTTGAACGTATCGAGAACGTTCAAAACTTCCGACGGAATTGCCAATGCCGATTCACTGTTAGACTACGCCAAAGGAGTCACTATTTTTGACCCTCAACTCATTGCCCTTCAAAAAGAATACGCCACCCAACTGCTCGGACACGTCAACCCTTACACGGGACTCAAGCTCGCCGAAGACCCTTGTTTGGCCATGGTAGAAATCATCAACGAAAACTCGTTGTACGGCATGTGGAAGGATAACCAACTCAAAACCACCAAACAAGGAGGTAGCCTACTACTTCGTCATGCCGTACGATTGGATAGTCTTTGGAATGCGTTTTTGGTCACTAAATACCAAACACAGGCCAACTTACAAACTGCTTGGCAAAACACTTCTTCTACGCCTCCTACCGAAAAAGTAACCGACGGAGGTTTTGAAGGGAATACCTTAAATGTCAACTGGAACATGGAGCAAAATGCAGGTGCCACCGCAACGGCCGTTTTAGACAACACCCAAGCCCAAGCGGGTAGTAAATCAGCGAAAGTAACGGTGACCAATAAGGGGACTGAAAGTTGGCATTTGCAGTTTAAATACCTCAACTTTTCGCTTCAAAAAGATACCGTGTATACCATTCAGTTTTGGGCCAAAGCCAATCAAGCAAGCGCCCTAAGCGTATCGCTCATGCGTGATGACTCGCCCTACACGTGGTACGGTGGCCAAAACTTTAATTTAACCACTGCCTGGCAGCAGTTTAAACTAACCATCACGGCGGGTGACAACCTGACAAATAAAGGAAGACTGGCTTTTCAGGTAGGGAGCTTAGCCAATGGCACCACCGTTTGGATTGACAATGTTTCGCTCAAAGAATCGGTACGAACCACCTTTTTAGCAGGTGAAAATTTAACCAATCGCAACCTCCAACGCGTAGATTACAGCGATAGAGGAAGCTTCTCCAAACAACGGGTTGCTGATTTAGCCCAGTTTTACATCCAACTTCAAAAGGGTTTTATGGAGGATATGCGTGCTTTTCTTCGTACAACTCTCAACGTACAAGCACCCATCACGGGAACTAACGCGCTAACGGGTATCCAAGAAGGGCTCGAACACGAAAACATGGATTACTACGATGACCACAGTTATTGGGACCATCCTCAGTTTCCTGGCGTGGCGTGGGATGCCTCCAATTGGTATATCAACAATACCCCAATGGTCAAAAATGCGTATTTTTCGGCTATTTCATCTGTCTTTTCAGGAATACCACCTTCGACCAAACCCTTTACTATCAGCGAATACAACCACGGCTTCCCTAACCGCTACCGAGTAGAAATGGTACCCGCCATGGCTGCTTATGGTGCTTTTCACGGCATGGATGGGGTGATGTTTTTTGAATACAACAGTGACGTCAACAGTACTTGGACAACCGATAGAGTCGGTGGCTATTTCTCGCTTCACCGCGACCACAGTACCATGAGCCTTTTTCCTTCGTGTGCGTGGGCATTTAGAAATGGTTTGATTACGGAAGCCACGCCAGCATTGGTCAATTATTCCGAACAAGATATTTATCGGTCGTTTGAAAAAGATAACCAAGGACGCTGGGGCAAATACGTTCCCTACGACTTCCGCCTTCAACTGACTCATTCGCTCCGAACCAATACCTATCACCATCCTCAAGGACTTAGCACCCAGGTGTTTCCTACTCCAAGTTCAGGTACGTTTCAAACCTCTACCCAACAAACTACTTTGAATACCCAAACGGGGCTGTTGACCACGGCTACTCCTCGTTTTATTGCGCTGTCGGGTTTTCTAAAAGACGCCCCTTCGACTCAAGTTGGAAATTTAACGTTGAAAAATGCGAGTGAATTTGGAGCACTGACATGGGTTTCTCTCAACAATAAAGCACTTGTTGATTCGGACAGCTCATTGATTACGGTAGCTTCTCAAACCCAAAACACGGGAATGGTTTGGAATGCTACCTCAACCTCGGTGAACAATAATTGGGGAACCGCCCCGACGGTGGTTCGGCCGCTTACGGTTGCGTTACAACTCAACCTTAGTGCAGAAGCGTTGCGCATTCACAAACTTTCCCCCACGGGTCAGGTTGTTTCCACTACGGATGTGTTACCCACTTCTAATAATACGTTTGACCTTACGTTGGCCCAAAGTACCGACCAAACCCTTTGGTATGCCCTCCAAGCCATCAAAAAAACGGATTTAATCCTCTCAGTCACAACCTCAAACCTTTCGGGGGATGTGGTCAACGTATTTCCCAACCCCGCCCAAACCCAACTGACCGTCGAATTTACGTTGGCCTCTCCCAAGCCAGTAACGTTTGAGTTGTACAATGCGGCGGCGAGTTTGGTCTTCACCAACACCAATACCATCGGGATTATGGGCAACAATCGCATGACGGTCAATGTCGAACACCTGCCCAATGGCACCTACTTTTTGCGCGTAGGGAGCCAAGTCAAACGGGTCGTAATAAGCCGTTAAAAGCCCCTCGTTTGTTGGAGAGATTGTATTACATTTACAAAAAATTGTCAAATACCATTTTCATCTCCTTCAAACTATGGCCGAAGCATTTGTTTATGACGCCGTTCGTACTCCGCGAGGACGGGGAAAATCGGACGGTTCACTGCACGAAGTTCAACCCATCCAACTACTCACTTCTGTTTTAAAAGCCGTTCAGCAACGCAACCAGCTCGATACAAGTTTTGTTGACGATGTCATCATGGGCTGTGTCACGCCCATTGGCGAACAAGGAGCCGACATTGCCCGCACGGCTGTCATTGAAGCGGGCTATGCCGAATCGGTGGCGGGGGTTCAGCTCAACCGTTTTTGTTCTTCGGGCTTAGAAGCCATCAACCAAGCGGCCGCGTACGTGATGTCGGGGCAAGTTGATCTGATTGTGGCGGGGGGAGTCGAGTCCATGAGTCGGGTGCCGATGGGAACCGACGGCGGCGCTTTGTTTATGAACCCCCAAATTGTAGCTCGGCACAACATTGTTCCTCAGGGGATTTCGGCCGATTTAATTGCCACGAAATACGGTTATTCTCGACGTGACGTAGATACGTTTGCCGCAGAGTCGTACCGACGTGCGATAGAAGCTCAGCAGGAAAATCGTTTTGCCAAATCGCTCGTTCCTTACAAAGATGAACTAGGCATTACCCTCCTCGACCGCGACGAAGGTGTACGCGCGGGCACGACCGTTGAGACGTTGGGGGCGCTAAAACCTGCGTTTGAAATGATGGGAAGCATGGGGTTGGACGCCTTAGCGTTGATGAAATACGCCGAATTTGATAAAATTAACCACGTTCACCACGCGGGTAACTCCTCTCAGATTGTGGACGGAGCCGCAGGTTTGTTGATTGGTTCAAAAGCGATTGGCGACCAACTAGGTTTACGTCCTCGTGCCAAAATCAAAGCCTTTGCTGTCGTTGGTTCAGAGCCAACCATCATGCTCACGGGTCCCGTACCTGCTACGCACAAGGTACTCAAAAAAGCGGGCATGAGCATCGACGACATCGATTTGTTTGAAGTAAATGAAGCCTTTGCGGCCGTTCCTTTGCTTTTTATGGAGCAATTGGGCGTCGACCATTCCAAAGTCAATGTCAATGGCGGGTCCATTGCGCTGGGTCACCCACTTGGGGCTACGGGGGCTATTATCTCCGCTACGCTCATTGATGAACTAGAACGTTCTGATAAACAATTCGGCCTTTCTACTCTTTGCATTGGCGGAGGCATGGGCATTGCCACAATTTTTGAACGCGTCAACTAGCTTCAAAAAAATAACATAAACATAAAGTTACGGAGATGACGATTTTCTCGTAAGTATTGTTGTCTTCTTTAACTTTATGTTTTATGCGACAACACTACCTTTTTCTATTCGTTTTTTTGGGCTTGGGAGCACGGCTTTGTGCACAACTTCACGAACCATTCAACGTCTTTCAATACGACGTAGAAGCAGGTGGTGCGCTTTCTACTTCTTCACACCCCCCTTTTTGGCTGAGAAGTAATCAATTTGGTAGTGTACCACAGCACTCTCCCTTTGTTACCCTTCGGGTCAATCCACACCACGATTATCGAGCCGATTCTACGCGGCGGTCGGCAGTCGACTGGGCGGCGGGTGCCTATATTGTCGTCAATCACACTTTCACTCCCTCATCATCGGGAACTACGTTGTTATGGCCAGAAGTATATATGAAGGCTAAATGGAAAAAAGTGGAGCTTTGGGGCGGGCGTCAACGCGAAGTTATTGGCTTGGGCGATAGCACCTTTTCCTCTGGCTTTTTTGCGTGGTCGGGCAATGCCATTCCGATGCCCAAAATTCAGTTACAGACCCACGGCTTTGTTTCTTTAGGTTTTCTAAAACACATTTTAGCATTTCAGGCCGCCTACGGCCACGGCTGGTTTACCGCCTCCTATATTCAGCAAGCCTATTTGCACCAAAAACAAGTGTATGTGCGTTTTGGTAAGCCTCATTGGGCCGTGCGGTTGTACGCGGGACTCAATCATCAGGTGCAATGGGGCGGCAAAGCCGATTACCTAAAATCGTCACCAGCGGCGGTCAACGGCCAACTTCCCTCCACCCTCCAAGATTATTTATCGCTCGTGACGGGGCGGTATCCTGATGATTATACCAACGACCGATTCAACTCTTTTGACGGTGCCAACCGCATTGGCAATCACCTTGGAAGCTATGACATTGGCATAGAATACAACAGTTCAAAAGGACACTTTTTTCTCTATCATCAACATCCTTACGAAGACGCCTCGGGGCTCGCTTTTCAAAATATCCCCGATGGGCTGACGGGCATTCGATGGATACCCACGAAAAGTGTCAACCCTGCTTTTGGCCTAAAACACTTGGTCGTTGAGTACCTTTCAACCACCAGCCAAAGCGGAGCAGTTTACAACACATTATCCAAGTACCAAGGCTCTGACAATTATTTTAACCACGGTCAATACCTCGAAGGCTGGTCGTACAATGGGTATACTCTGGGCACTCCTTTCATTGCTCCCAAATCGACCATTCAACCCGACAATGCCGTGTTGACGCCTGGGTATTTTTTTCCAAACAACCGTTTACGAATGGGATATATTGGAACAGAATGGCAAACAAAACAACAACTTACGATTCGCTCAAGGCTATCGTTTAGTCAAAATTTAGGGGCTTATGGCTGGGAAAACCCACGTACTTTTTACCAGTTTTCGGGATTACTTTCAGCCCAATTACCTTTGAAACGTTGGTCAAAGACGACCCTTAAAAGCTCACTAGCTTACGACCATGGCGCATTGTTTTTGCATAGTCTAGGGGGATATTTTGGGATTTGTAAGACGTGGTAATGGAGAAATGCGGTAAATTGCGCACTCAATAGGTACTCCCTGATTGATTTTCAGTATAAATCAATAATCAGGCTCTTATTGTCGTAACCAAATCTACCCTTTTACTTAAACCACACGTATTCTCCCATGCGCTTAAAACTGCTCAGTTTCGTTGTGCTATTGGCAACGATTTCCTCTACTGCGCTAGCTCAAACTCCCGCTGTAAAGCTGGTAAAAGAAGAGTTTATTTATGAAACGGCCCCCTTTCCCGAGTGTCACGCTTCAAGCATTGTCGAACTTGGAAAAGGTCATTTGATGGCAACTTGGTTTGGCGGTACGCACGAAAGGCATCCTGACGTTTGTATTTGGACCTCAGAAAACAAAAACGGCAAGTGGAGTGCTCCCAAAAAAATGGCTGACGGAGTTATTGATGCCAGTACTCGCCATCCTACTTGGAACCCCGTTTTGTTTAAAAGTAAAGCAGGCAAGCTGTTCCTTTACTACAAAGTTGGGCCCAATCCGCGTGAATGGTGGGGCATGGTCATGACCTCTACCGACAACGGTAAAACGTGGTCGAAATCCGAAAAACTACCCGAAGGCTTTCTCGGCCCCATCAAAAATAAGTCGGTACAATTGGCCAACGGTGACATCCTTCACCCGACGAGTTTTGAAAGCAATGACGAAAAAGTGTGGAACGTCTACCTAGAAAAAACCGACAAAGACGGTAAAAATTGGCAAAAAATAATGATTGACAATGGCTCTTTTGGCGCTATTCAACCAAGTATCCTTACCTATCCCGACGGCCGATTACAATTACTTTGTCGCAGTCGTCAAAATGTAGTGGTGGAAACGTGGTCAAACGATGGAGGCAAAACATGGTCAAAAGTAGCGGGTACTACCCTCCCCAACCCCAACTCTGGCACCGACGCCGTTACGCTTAAAAATGGCACGCAACTAATTGTCTATAACCCACTTACTCGAGGCAAAGAATGGTCAAATGGTCGTCAAAAATTGCGTTTAGCCGCCTCTACCGACGGGAAAGAATGGCGTGACATTTACGTTTTTGAAGACGAACCTAAAGGAGAATTCAGCTACCCTGCCATCATTCAAGGTAACGACGGGCTCGTTCACATCACTTATACTCACCACCGTACCAAAGTCAAATACGTTGTACTGGATGTACCCAATGTATTGCCTCCTAAAGCCGTAGGCCCAACCCCAACAAAAGCCCAAATGGGGTGGCATGAAATGGAACAAAATGCCTTTATTCACTTCACTACCAATACGTTCACCGATTTAGAATGGGGATACGGAGACGAAAAACCTTCCATTTTCAACCCAACTCAAACCGACGTTGAGCAGTGGATCAAAACGTTGAAAGATGCGGGTTTTAAGGGAGCAATCCTCACCAGTAAGCACCACGATGGATTTTGCTTGTTTCCAAGTAAATATACCGAGCATAGCATCAAAAATAGTCCCTACAAAAATGGCGAAGGCGACATCGTCAAAGAAGTAGCCGAAGCCTGCAAAAAATACGGGTTGAAGTTTGGCGTGTATTTATCTCCTTGGGATCGTAATCACCCAGAATACGGCAAACCTGCCTACGTAGAGTACTACCGTAACCAATTGAAAGAAATTTTCGAGAACTACGGTTCTATTTTTGAAATGTGGTTTGACGGCGCTAACGGTGGTGATGGCTACTACGGCGGTGCGCGCGAAAAACGCCGCATCGACGGCCGCACCTATTACGATTGGCCTACGACTTTACAAATGGTGCGCCAGTTTAACCCCGAGGTCATTTTCTTTAGTGATGCAGGCCCTGGGGTACGGTGGGTTGGTAACGAGCGGGGAGTTGCGGGGGAAACCAACTGGAACACCATCAACCCTGATACATTGTATGCAGGAAAAGGCGGGATTGAAAAGCTGCTGAATACTGGCTCGTCTGACGGAACGCAGTGGATTCCTGCCGAAGTCGATGTGTCTATTCGTCCAGGTTGGTTTTATCACGCCAAAGAAGACGACAAAGTGCGCACCCCAGAAAATCTTTTTGATATTTACTTAAGTTCAGTAGGAAGAGGTTCTACGCTTTTGTTAAACGTACCTCCCGACCGTCGTGGGTTGATTCACGAAAATGACGTGAAAGCATTAAAAGGATGGCGTGCGCTAATTGACCGAGAATTTAAAACCAATTTAGCCCTTAAAACCAAAGCCACTGCCAGCTCCTACCGCGGCAACGTAACCAACTATGCTGCTTCCAACCTCACGGATGGGGATAAAAACACCTATTGGACGACCAACGATGAGGTAACGACGGGTTCGGTAGAGATTGATTTAGGCAAAACACAGACCGTAAAGTACGTGACGTTGAAAGAACATATTCAACTGGGTCAGCGCGTGAAAGCAGTTACGGTTGAAGCGTGGCAAAATGGTCAGTGGCAAAAAATCGCTAGTGCGACCACGATTGGCTACAAGCGAATCTTGAAAGTGACACCCGTAACTACTCAAAAAATCAGAGTGAGTATCACCGATTCAAAAGCTTGCCCAGTCATTTCTGAAGTTGAAGTGTACTAAACGAATGGTACAACTTTAATAGGCTTCGCGCAGAGTCGCTAAGAAGCTAACTCTGATTAGTACCGAATTAAACGTCTCGAAAGCGTCACAACTTTCGAGACGTTTTTTAAAAAATTCACCTTACCCAAAATCCAACAAAGCGAGTCCTGCGTAGATACAAACAGTTTTAAGGATCATTGAACAACTCATTCGCAAAACTGTTATCAACCATGACTTATTTCTCACAAGCGCGTCTCCTCCTCACCGCATTGACAGCCCTCGTAGCTGTTGTTGTATTTAATGCCTGCCAAGACCACCGCATGGCTCCCAACCCACAGACGCTCCCCGATGCACCATTCTATGCTCTTACATCGTCCAATCAGATTTTGGCGTTGAACGTTAAGGCAACCAACGCCCCTACGGCCACCGTTGCTATTACAGGTTTGATGCAAGGTGAACGCATTTTAGCCATTGATTTTCGTCCTGCTACGGGGCAGCTTTACGGCGTAAGCGACGGAAGCCGTATCTACGTCATCAACCCTATGACTGGAGTGGCGCGGGCTATCGGTAGTGGGCCTTTTACTCCTGCTATTAATGGCAGCATGATAGCATTAGATTTCAACCCTACGGTTGACCGCATTCGACTCGTCACCGACATGGGCCAAAACCTTCGTTTACATCCAGAAACAGGAGCTACTGCCGCCGTCGATGGCAACATCAACGGGGTAGCAGGTGCGATGGTAGGTGCTGGAGCATATACCAACAACAAAGCGGGTGTTACGACAACGGTACTCTACGATATTGACCCCGCTTCTGACCGCCTTTATCGTCAAGACCCACCCAACAACGGTACATTGGCAGAAGTAGGCTCGTTGGGGTTAGATATTACAGCCGTGGGAGGCTTTGACATCGCTCCCGACGGTAATGCGATTGCGTCCGTAACGTTTGGAGGAAATGTTGAATTACAACAAGTAAACTTAACCACGGGTCGTTTACAAAAACTAGGAGACTTGCCGAGTAATGTAATTGGCATTGCGATTCCTACCGAGCCTACTGCGTATGCCGTAGACAACGCGAACAATCTTCATATTTTTAACCCAATGAATCCAATGCCTATTACGAAGGCAATCACGGGTTTACAAGCAGGTGAAATGATTTTAGGGATAGATTTCAGACCTGCCAACGGTCAGTTGTATGCGTTGGGAAGCACCAGCCGTTTGTACACCATCAATACCTCTAACGGTGCCGCGACGGCTATTGGCGCTGGGCCTTTTACTCCTGCTTTGTCAGGCACTGATTTTGGGTTTGATTTTAACCCGACCGTCGATCGTATTCGGGTGGTAAGCAACACGGGTCAAAATCTACGCCTTCACCCTGACACTGGAGCTACGGCAGCTGTAGATGGTAACTTAAGTCCAGGAACACCAAGTGTGACCGCTTCGGCTTATACCAATAACTTTGCTGGAGCAACAACCACTACGTTGTACAACATTGAAACAACGGGAGGCAACGCCATGCTTTACATCCAAAACCCACCTAACAACGGTACTTTAGTGCCCGTGGGCTCGTTGGGCATCCAAGCCGAGAGCGGCAATGGTTTCGACATTGGAGGAATGAGCGGAATGGCGTACGCCCTTCTTCGTTCGGGAGGTACCACCCGCGTATATGCCATTAACCTAACTACAGGTGCGGCAACTGGCGGTGCTACCATACCTGGCAACCCAATGCTCAAAGGCATGGCATTAGGCTTAGGTTTCTAATTAAGTGCATAAATAACAGAAGGCGTTGTTGAAGTAAAGTTTTCAACAACGCCTTTTTTGTTACAATTAATAACTAGGTTTTTCTTCTATCAATTAGGAATTAGTTACTTTTGTTTCTGTATTAAACCATACTCTATGTTATTTTCTAGTTGGCTCGACTTCGGTAGTACACCTATTGTTTGGTGGTTGATTGGTCATCTTTTTTTGGGTTCACTAACCATTTGGCTTCTTATTCGCAAACGCCCACTGGCTGAAGCCTTTTTTGGGGGAGCATTTTTTATCATTTCGGGGTTCATGCGCCTGCCCGTTTTTTTATACAATTTGCCTACAAACCCAGATGAAAGTCAAATGTTAGCGCAAGGGCTTACCTTGACAGTCGACCCACTTTTGTATCGTTCGGTTGACCCTACTACAAGTGGCCCCATCAATAGTTACCTGCTATCCTTTGTCCATTTGCTAGGCTTTCGACTCGATTTCCATGTCGCGCACGTTTTAAGCTGGTTACTTTCCATTGTAGCAATATATTTTCTTTATCAAACGCTTAACTATTTTTTTCCAAAATTCATCACTCAGTTATCGGTTATTCCTGCACTCGTTTTTTTCAGCTTCGCCCAAGACGAAAATTATGTTCATTATTACAGCGAAGGAATCGCCATCATTCTGCTTAGTTACTGTGTTTATCTAATTGCACGTTGGAGTAATTTAAAGCAATTTAGGGTAAGCGAACTGATACTATTTGGTTTAGCCGAAGGGCTTGTTGTATTATGTAAAATTCAAGCATTGCCTTTGGCTTTTGTACTCGGCGTATGGAGTCTGATTCTATTAGTGCTACTTCAAAGAAAGAAAGCGATTTTATATGGGGGCATTTTGAGCCTCAGTGTCGCAACGGTTTGGGGGATTTGGTTAGGATACATGCAAGCCAATCAATTACTCAATGATTTTATATTCTATTACATTACAGCCAATGCTCAGTTAAAAATTCACTTTTCAGAAGGCCCTAGCATAGGGTTATTTTCGTTATTGCTCCGGTCTCCCAAAATCATCTTTAGCCAAAGCAAAGAGCTACGTTACTTTTTCTTCCCCTTCTTTTTGCTCGGCGGAGTATTTATTATCAAACATTTTTCAAAAACTGCCTTCACTAAAATCATACATGCAAATCAGTACTTCTGGGTGATGATTGCAGGGTATCTGCTAATGGTGCTTGCCGTTATCGTTCGTACAGGTAGCTTTTACCCTCACCACTTTTTATTCTTTATCTTGCCTTGTACACTTCTAATAGGTCTATTTCTACAGCAACTTTCTTTCCCTGGTTTTTACAAATGGGGAATCCTTGGGACACAGCTTTTATTTGTGGGAATTGGTATAAAACGCATTCTGAGCCACTCGTCCCTCAATGCCTACCCAACGGCCTATTCCCGTCAAAATGAATTGAGTGCAGTAGGCAAGGCTATTTTAAAATATAAAAAAGATAGCGATTATCTGGTAGTTTGGGGGTGGTCTTGTGAGTACCACGTCGAGACCCAAATGCCTCAAGGAGTCAACGAAAATCATTCGGTACGTACGGCCATGAAGCATCCATTACAACCTATTTATTATCAACGATACATGAAAGATTTAAAACGAACGCATCCAAAAGTATTTGTAGACGCTATTACAAGCAAGACACTTTGGATGAACGACCCGAAAAAATATGGGCACCAAAACTATCCAGAACTTGCCCTATTTATAGCGAACAATTATACCCTAAAAGAAGAGATTGATGGGGTACGAGTTTACGTTGCTCGCTAGTTTTTGTTTTTTACTTACTCAACTTATCCACACATTCATTCATTATGAATCTTCCACAGATTCACTTTAGTGCCAATCCTTTTATGTTTCAGCTAGTAGGTCACCTACTTATTGGTGCCTTTAGCTGCTGGATTTTACTAAGAAAACAGCCATTGCCAGATGCATTGTTTCTGATTGGTTTAGTAACTATGACCGCTGTAATGCGCCTACCCACCTTTTTTTTTAATCATCAACTAGATCCTGATGAAAGCCAAATGCTTGCTCAAGGACTAACCCTCAGTATTGACCCTGTAGTGTATCGTTCAGTTGACCCAACCACTGGAGGGCCACTTACGAGCTACTTACTAGCAGGGCTAGCCAAGCTTGGTTTTACCCTCGACTTTCAATTGGCCCATATTTTAAGCTGGATATTAACCTTAGCTGCTCTAATCATCGGGTATTTTACGGCCAAGTTTCTAAATCTGAGTACAACAGCTCAGTGGGCTATGCTTCCATTCTTGTCCTTTATAAGCTTTGTCCAATCCGCCGATTTCGTTATGTTTTATAGCGAAATCATCTCAATAATCGTCCTCAATATAACGGTATTGCTCTTAGCCTACTGGCAGGAAGAAAGAACTATCTCAAGAGGCGAATTACTAGTTTTTGGACTACTCCTTGGTATAATTCCGCTGTGTAAACTGCAAGCTCTACCAATGGCCTTTATCGTAGGAATGTACGCTTGTGTTCAAGTTTCTATTTTTCACTCCACCGACCTCATTCGCCGTTTACTGTTTTTATCACTTGGTTTTGTTATCATTTGGCTTGCCTGGGGTATTTTTCTTGCTCAAAATCATGTGCTAACCGATTTTTATACTTATTACATTAAAGCAAATTTAGCCTACAAAGACAACTTCGCCACTAGCGGTGTCCCTCGAAGTAAGTTTGTTAATTTCTTCCGACTTCCGTGGGTTATAATTCATAAAAACTCTGGTTTTGAGTGGCTCTTGTACCCTTTTATGTTGCTGCTGGTGGCAGCTATAAGTCAAATAATCGCAAAAAAACAGGCAAAAAAAAGCGTTCAACTTAATACCCATTTCTGGGTCATGTTGGTGTTGTTTTTATTGATGACCAACCTAGCTATTACCCGTACTGGCAGTTTCTATGAACATTATTACAACTACCTGTTTCTACCTTTTTTGCTCTTTTTCGCCCTTTGTTTGCACTTTCTCTCCACCAAAAATGATGTTCACTCAACTCGCTTTTTTTACAATGTTTATAGTAAAAACCGTGCAGAATAAATCCACTAATTTGTTTACATCCACTCCTCGTCCCGTCGATATTGCTCGTACAGCGATTGCCAAAGCTATTCTTAACTATGGCAATTCAGGTCAATACCTAGCAGTTTGGGGATGGTCGTGTGATTTATTTGTTGCTACTCAAATGCCGCAAGGAGTTAACGAAAACCATACCGTTCGGAGTGGGATGTCTCATTCTTATCAAGAGCAGTATTTAAAACGGTATATCAATGATTTAGAGCGGAATCATCCAACTATTTTTATTGATGCCGTTACGCCAAGCACGATTTGGATGAATAACCCTAAAAAATATGGACACAAAAATTACCCAGAATTAGCCAAGTTTATTGCTGATAAATACGTTTTTCGGGAAGAAGTAGCTGGGGTGAAAATTTATTCTCATAAATAAAAATCGACTTTTCTGACGCTATTTTCTAACAAATGAAAGTAGTAATTTTAAGGTTCGACTTTATAGAGTGAGACCGTAAATATGCCTAAAATATAACGTTTGAAAAGTCAAAAATGGCAAGCCAAACTCTATTTAACAATGTCCTAATTTCCCATTTTTTGGGCTAGTCTGATAGGTAGGCTTGGGTTAAATTTTGAAGAAATTTTCAAAATATTCGGTATTTCACCGAAATACAAAATAAATTTGTGTGTTTGAAGTAGAAAATACACTATGCGTTTACTATTAGCTACTAAGATAACTAACCACCTTAATACCTAACTTATGATTAAAAAAATAGCAGTCTTTACCTCTGGTGGCGACGCCCCCGGTATGAACGCGTGTATTCGCGCTGTGGTTCGAAGTGCCATCTATTATGGAATCGAAGTGTATGGCATCCGTCGCGGGTACAACGGTATGATTGCCGGTGACATTTATCAGATGACTTCTCATTCTGTTAGTAATATTATTCAACGCGGTGGTACCATCCTCAAGTCGGCCCGAAGTAAAGAATTTATGACTAAAGAAGGCCGTCAGAAAGCATACGAGCAAATCCAAAAGTTTGGTATTGAAGGACTTGTGGCGATTGGTGGTAACGGAACATTCACGGGAGCGACCATATTTTTTGATGAATATGGCATTCCAACCGTAGGTGCTCCTGGAACAATTGATAATGACCTTTACGGAACTGACCATACAATAGGCTACGACACCGCAGTTAACACGGCGTTGGAAGCCATTGACAAAATTCGCGATACTGCCGACTCGCACGACCGTGTATTCTTTATTGAAGTAATGGGTCGCGATTCTGGCTACATTGCCATTCAGTGCGGGATTGCAGGTGGCGCCGAAATCGTGATGGTGCCAGAAGTTCTTACTCCTATCTCTGAAGTGGTAGAAACCTTGAAACAAGGCTGGAACCGCTCTAAATCGTCGTCTATCATCGTAGTAGCTGAAGGTGACGAGGAAGGAAACGCCGCTGAAGTGGCCGAAAAAATCAAGGCACGTTTAGAAGTTGATATGGATATTCGGGTGACAACCCTCGGTCACATCCAACGCGGTGGTATTCCTACCGCTTATGACCGAATTTTGGCAAGCCGCTTGGGCCTTGGTGCCGTTGAAGGTTTGATGAATGGTCAGAAAAATATGATGGTGGGTATCATCAACAACGAACTCGTCTATACACCTTTCCGTGATACGATTCGTTTACCAAAACCAATCAACGAAGATATGTTGAGAATGGTTAAAATCTTGAGTACCTAATTGAGTTTAAAAACCTCTGGTCGTGTCTAACAACACCTCCAGAGGTTTTATACATATCCCATTAGTTTGTAAATGGTATAACCAACCATTTCGTGCCAAACGAAGTAAAAAGCAACTAGTGCTTCTTCGGAAGGGAATAATTTATCAATCCAAAAATCATAATTTTCCTGTAAATAATGCGCTGGCGCTGCCACAGCATTTACGCCTGCTTTTTTAAAACACCCCAAAGCCCTGGGAGTATGAAAAGCGGAGGTAATCACTACGCACTTGTTTGTAGCAAACTTCTCCTTTAAAATTTTGGCCGTATAGGTGGCATTATCTCGCGTGTTACGCGCCATTGGTTCTTGTATAATGTCTTCATCAGGCACCCCCGAATCTAACAGATACTGGCGAATTCCGTCATTTTCGGAGGTGGTACGTTTATTTGATAAAAACGAACCCTCTCCCCCACTGATAATAATTTTCTTGATTTTGCCCGAGTGATACAATTCAAAAGCTTGCGTCGCCCGATCACCACTTTTTCCTAACCAGACTTGCTTCGTTTTATAATCATATTTTTTAATGATACCTCCCGTAAGTACAGCTCCAATTTCATAATCAGTCGAAAACGGATTTGAAGGCGTTTCCCAACTCTTCAGGATCTCATTAACCAAGATAGGACTACTCATCAAATACAAAAAAAAGAGGGCAATTCCTGTAATCCAACGGCTTCGGGTACGGTTTTTGAGAAAAATTGCATAAACAATGGCAATGACCACCATTGTGAGAGGCATTAGTAAAACGTCAAAAGTCTTTGAGAGAATGTAAAACATAAAGAGAGTTGTAAAACGAACGCTAAAAACGCGAAAATTTCGTTTAAGTAACTAAAAATAATTACGCTATTTTTGGGAAGCCAATAAAATAAAACCATCATGAAATTTACGAGTACGCTTTTCTTTCTTTTACTCTGCGTTTTATATCGCGTAAATGCCCAGGGCAATTACCGAATTGAGGGACAAGTGAAGAATTTTAAAAATGGCGATTGTATTCTAGCCAACTACTATGGAACCCAGATTTATGCCAAAGACACGGCTAAAATTGATGCCAATGGGCATTTCGTTTTTGAAGGAGATAAACCTCTTTTAGGGGGAGTCTATGAAGTAGTGTTTCCCGACCGCAAAAATCTATTTCGTCTTTTGGTTACTGATGACCAACAGTTTAGCTTTCAATGTGATACAATAGATATCATTGCTACTACCAAAATCACGGGTAGCCGCGACAATGAGCTTTTTTACCAGTTTCAAAAGTTCATGCGAGATAAAGACACGCAGTACAGAGAGTTAAAAGACAAGAAAGTTCCCGACAGCGACAAACGTTATAAGGATTTGCAGGAACAGCGCAAAACCTTTTATGATACGTTTATGGCAGATAACGAAAGCTCGTTTGCAGTAAAACTATTTAAAACATCGGCAGACCCAGAAATTCCACCCGCTCCCAAAAAAGCTAACGGTAAAGTAGACTCGCTTTGGATGTTCAATTACTACAAAGGACATTTTTGGGATAGTTTTGACTTTGCTGACGAGCGAATGCTTCAAACGCCTTTTCTCGAACAAAAACTCAAACGGTATTTTCAAGATTTGACCATTCAGTCGGAGGATTCGATCACTAAAGAGGCTGATTTTGTTGTAGGGAAGGCAATTGCTGGCAAGAAAAAAGACATCATCTCGTACTGTATCTGGTTTATTACTAACCAATATGAAAACGCAAAGATTGTTGGTACCGAAGGCGTATTTGTGCACATGGCCGAAAAATACTACCTCACTGGAATTATGCCTGTATCTGATACCAGTACCATCAAAAACGTACGAGACCGTGTCAAAGTCCTTAAACCTTTGTTGGTAAACAAAATTATTCCAGACGTAGGGGTAATGAGTTATCGGGCAGCTGACCGTCTCGATTATATTCACGGTGTAAAAGCCGATTATCAGGTAGTTTTCTTTTATTCACCAACCTGCGGGCACTGCCGTGAGTCGGCGCCTAAATTGAAAGCCTTACAAGAAAAACTGTACAGTCAGGGAGTCGAAATCATGACCATTTCAGTAGATGGTAGTGAGGAAGAATGGCGAAAATTTATCAAGGAGTTTAAACTTGAAAACTTGACTAATGGCTACGGATTAGTTGCTTCGCGTCAAGTAGTGTATCGTAGCGACTATGATGTATTCTCAACTCCTACAATTTATGTGCTTGATAAATCAAAGAAAATCATAGCCCGTCGCTTGGGAGTAGAAGATATTGAACCCTTCTTGAACGTATACAAACGGCAACTAGCTTTAGAAAAAAACAATAGTTCAAAATAACGTACTCAAACATCCCGAAAGAAAACAAACTTTCGGGATGTTTAGCATACTAACTACACTGTAAGCTAAGTTACTTTAACTATTACCCGCAGATTGACGCCGATTGAAAGTCGCAGATAACGCTGATTAATGATTATATAAAGCCCTTTTTCAGCGACAATCAGCGCATATAATTATGCGGCTTTCTGCGGGTAAAAAAATAAAACTATTTAGTTTACACTGTACTAACCTGACTTAAATGAAAAAAATTGGTTTACTACTTTTGGTTTATTTGTGTACCAATACATTATGGGCACAGAATGGCTACAAGATTGAAGGCACAATCAAAGGGCTCAAGCCAGGAGCTTATACGTTAGCTCATTACTTTGGGTTTGATCAAACAATCACCAAAGATACAGCCATCGTTGACGACCAAGGGCTTCTAAGTTTTAGCGGCTCAAAAGCCCTTCCTGAAGGTCTTTATATTGTTTTTAAACCCAACCGTGGCCGACTATTTGATTTAATTATTGGCCCCGAACAGCAGTTTACATTTACGAGCGACACCCTCAACATCGCTGGAAATATGAAAGTAGAGGGTTCGTCTGACAACCAACTTTTTTTTAAATACCAGCAACAGATGCTCGGATACTCCCAAGAGATTAATCTGACTCAAACGCAAGCGAAATTGCGTCAAGACATAATTAGCCAGGCAAGGGTCAATAATATCCGCCGTCAAATGTCGGAATACTATCACCAGTTTGTCAAAGACAACGCTAAAAGTTTTACGGGAAAAATATTGAGTGCAAGTAATGAAATAGCGCTTCCCCCCGCCCCCAAACGAGCCGATGGCCGTCCCGACTCCGCGTGGTTGTTTCAATATTATCGTAGTCATTTTTGGGATAATTTCGATTTTAGCGACGAGCGCCTCGTTCGTACCCCTTTTTTACAACGCAAACTCGACAGATACATCGAAAATCTTACTTTCCCTGACCCAGATTCACTCATTCAGGCTAGTGATATGGTCATAGGTAAAGCACAGAAAGGGCAAAGTAAAGAAATGCTTGCGTACTGTATTTGGTACTTGACCAACAAAGCCGAGACTCCCAATACCGTCGGGGGCGATGCGGTATTTGTACACCTTGCCGAGAAATATTATTTAGGCGGCATCATGCCCATTACCGATTCGAGTACTATCCAAAACATTCGCAGCAAGGTTTCAATTATGAAACCCGTTCTAGTTGGAAAACCAATGCCTGCCCTTACCTTAACTGATACGCTTGGACGGTTGTTTTCATTAACAGACCTTAAATCGAAATATACAGTCGTATTTTTTTATGACCCTGATTGTGTTCATTGTCGCCAATCAACCCCCGACTTAAAGAAGTTTTATGAGAAAAATAAAGCTTTGGTACAGGTTTTGGCAGCCTCTGTCACCAACTCGCCCGACCAATGGAAAAAATACATCCATGATTTTGGAGTTCAGGACTGGAAACACGGATATGACTACAGTTTTCGAATTGACTTCAGGAAACAATTTGATGTCGTTAACACTCCAATGGTGTACGTTTTGGACGCCAGCAAAAAAATCATAGCCCGTAAATTGGCGGTAGAACAGCTCGATAGCTTTATAGATTTTTGTGAAGAAAAGGAAAAACTTTCTAAAAAGTAGTCGTTACTTGACTGAGTAACCAACAGAAAACCCCGCTATCAGTATAGTAGGGTTTTTTGTTGCCGATAAACCTGCATTAAATGATATAACTAAATAGCTATTTCAATAGTTGATACGTGATAAAAGATAGTCCATACGCTAGAACCATCATGTACGCTAACTGGATTAGCGGCCATTTCCAGCCGTGGGTCTCACGTTTTACGGTTGCTATAGTACTCATACACATCATCGCAAACACATAAAACACTAATAATGAAAACGCTAATGCAGGTGTGTACATCGGTTCGCCTGTCGTTGGATTAATTTCAGCACGCATTCGGGCTTTGATTGTTCCATTGTTTTCGTCGGCTTCACTACCGATGCTGTAAATGGTACTCATAGTGCCCACAAACACTTCACGGGCAGCAAACGAGGCCAATAAGGCAATCCCAATTTTCCAATCATACCCCAAAGGAGTAATAGCAGGCTCGATAAACTTACCGAAATGGCCAGCGTATGAGTGTTCCAATTTATAAGCCGCAACTGCATTGTCTAAGTCAGGGCCTTGTAGGGTCGGTTGTTCTGTACGAACAGTTTCTTCCGCTTTAGAAATAGCCTCACCTGGGCCGTAGGTTGCCAGCACCCAAAGGATGATGGAGATAGCTACAATGATTTTTCCCGCTTGAGTCACAAATGATTTCACACTATCCCATACCGCAATACCCACATGGTACCAGCGAGGAATTTGATACGTAGGCATTTCCATCACAAAAAAACCCGTTTCCGCACTCTCTACTTTGCCTTTAATAACCCAAGCCGACAGCAAAGCACTCAACAAACCCAACAAATATAACCCCATGAGGGTCAATCCCTGTAAGGTGAAAAAACCTAGTACGGCGGTAGAAGGAACCACCAACGCAATCAACACCGTATAAATCGGCAAACGAGCCGAACAGCTCATGAGTGGAGTTACTAAAATGGTCAATAGGCGTTCTTTACGATTGCCAATGCTACGTGCCGACATAATGGCGGGAACAGCACAGGCCACTCCCGAAATAAGCGGTACAACGCTTCGTCCGTTGAGTCCAAATTTGCGCATTAGTTTATCCATAATCACCATCACTCGGGCCATGTACCCCGACTCTTCGAGTAGCGACACTAGAAAAAATAAGAATGCAATTTGGGGGATAAAAATCACCACGCCGCCGATTCCTGCCACCAACCCATCAGTAAGTAAGTCGGTCAGCGCTCCCTCGGGAAGCTGTGCTTTTAGCCATTCATTCAACGATGAAATACCCGCATCAATCAAATCCATCGGGTAGCTTGCAAAGGTGAATACAGCCTGAAAAATAACCAGCAGTACTAGCAAAAAGATGGCATAGCCCCAAAAAGGATGTAACAATACTTTGTCCAAACGCATTGTCCACAGAGGCTTTACTAAAAATTCCGCCACTGTTTTTACCGAATCTTTCACCAAACCATCAATGACCGCGTAGCGGTGCATCGTCTCCGCTGCTTGAAAACCACTTTCCTTAAAACCGTATTTTTCAATCATTTTATCATACGCCACCCGCTGTTCGACGGGCACAAATGAAAAGATGTCGTGCTGCTGAACGTGGTGCAGCGCCAAGTAGTCATTGGTAATAGCATTCGTGCGCTTCACTTCATCAATCAACTCAGGAAATTGATCTGAAGGGTTGAAATAATACTTTTCCCTGGGAGCTGGCGGATGATGAAGTAACTCTAATACGGCTTGTTTGAGATTATCCAACCCCTCGCCTACCCGTGCATTGACTCGCACAACAGGCACTCCTAGTTTCATCGCCAATTTAACGGCATTAACCTGCAAATTTTTACTGCGGGCAACGTCGAGCATGTTTAATGCCAACACTACGGGAAGTCCTAAATCAGCTACTTGCGTAAAAAGTAACATGTTCCGCTTCAGGTTAGAGGCATCTACTACCACTACCACCGCATCTGGATAATCTTCGTGATTGGGGTTGGCCAAGATATCAATTACCACCCGCTCATCTAGTGCTTTTGGATACAAGCTATACAAACCTGGTAAGTCTATGACCGTAGACTCAATCTTGTCATCCAGCATCCAAGGACCCGATTTTTTTTCAACCGTTACACTTGGGAAATTTCCTACTTTTTGACGCAATCCTGTCAGTTGATTGAACAACGATGATTTCCCGATATTTGGATTGCCTACAATAGCTATGATTGGGTTCTTTTTCAAAGGAATTAAATGCTTTCTTCAACAATAACCGTAGCCGCTTCTTCTTTTCGCATCGCCAAACAATACCCATTCACTTGAATGCCAATAGGGTCACCTAAGGGCGCGACAAATTCGAGTATGACTTCTTCACCAGGCAAACACCCCATTTCAAGAAGTTTAAGCGATAAATCTACGTGACGAAACTCTTTGACAAAAGCACGTTCACCAATCTGTAAGTCGGCGATGGTTTTCATTGGATGGGTGGTTCTGTATATTTTCTCAAAAGGGTTTTGAGTAGTATAACGAAATTTATTTAGATTGAGTTTAAATAAAACCGCACAAAATAACATTTCTCTTCCCATATTTTCAAAGAACAAAAGTCACGAATTGAATAAAAAAAGTAAAAAAGCCTTAAATCCCCTCAATTTCAAGCAATTATTGCCATTATCCATTGTCATTTTTTCCATCTTTTTTCACAAGTCTTGTCAAAACAATGAATAAAAAAGTAAGCATTTGCCCCTTAGAAGTAAAGTACGAAAGATGGGGCTTAAAAACTTGCATTTTCGTTTTCGAAACTCTACTTTTGTCTGAGAGCAATTATAGTAGATGAAAGCCCTTTTTATTTGGATACTGGCCGTTGTCATGTTTGCGCAGAGTCTTATGCCTCGCGCAGCCGTTGACCTTGTGCGGTCGTCTGATGTATGGGAGCATTTTCGAGAGCATCAAAGAGAGCAAGCTCAACCGCTCAGTTTTCTCGATTTTTTATGGATGCACTATTCCGCTGATTCGGAGCATACCAAACAAAAGAAGCATCACCTTCCTTCTTTTGATTTTAATGGTATCGCAAGTTTCTTTGTCTTACCTTCTGCTTCGGTTTCACTCGACGCCCAAGCTGTTGTGACCTTTATAACTTCTGCCAACTTTCATTGGCTTAATTCGTACGCCTTTTTGTCTTTCAAGGCACTTATTTGCCCACCTCGAGCCTAGTTTCTTCCGTTTCGACAGGCTTATTGTACCCTTTTGACCCTGTTTTTCTTTTGATTAATCTATTTTCAAGTAGGTTATTCGGGTAAATTCTCAATCCATTCGTCAATCATAGCGTCGGTTACCGATTCTCTTTCTGATTTATCATAAATGGAAAGTAAAAATACGTTTTCACCCATCACTTTTACGTGGGTTATTACCCTTGCTCCACCGCCTTTTCCTCAGTTTTTGAAAGGAATTGCCAACCAAATTTTAAAACAGTCCTTACCAAGAGGAGTACCTTGAAGCTGTTTTATTTCAAAACTTATTTATCTACTCAATCCGCGGGTAAAACTTAAAAAACGTAGCTAACAATGTACTGGGCTCTTTAGGCTTAGTTTTTTTGGGGCTTCAGCTTGGATTTGTAACTCAGCTCTTGGATGAGTACAAAAAAACTCTTCTGCTTTTTTTCGGAGACCGTGACGGTCATTTGCCTAAGATAACAACTACCATTTTCAATAAAAAAACAAAATATGATTGATTCACTGATTCATTACAGCATCAAAAACAAGCTCATCATTGGGCTGGCAGTGGTGGCACTGGTGATTTGGGGAGGGTATTCGCTTTCGCGTCTACCCGTTGATGCTGTGCCAGACATTACCACCAACCAAGTTCAAATCTTGACGCTCACTCCAACCTTAGCCGCCCAAGAAGTTGAGCAATTTGTAACTACTCCCATCGAATTGTCGCTCGCTAACATCCCCGATGTTACCGAAATTCGTTCGGTTTCTAAACTTGGGTTATCGGTAGTCACGGTAGTGTTTAAGGATGAAGTTGATATTGTCCGAGGAAAGCAGTGGGTATCCGAACAGCTCAAAACCGTGGAAGCTGACATTCCGACGGAGTTTGGAAAACCAATGATAGCCCCTTTGACTACGGGACTAGGCGAAATTTACCAATATACCCTCGCCGCCAAAAAAGGTTTTCAGCACAAATACGACCTCACCGAGTTGCGGACTATCCAAGACTGGATTGTAAAACGGCAGCTCGTCGGTATCGAAGGGGTGATTGAAATCAGCAGCTTCGGTGGCTTTGTTAAGCAATACGAAGTAAGCGTCAACCCTGAACGCTTGCGTGCTCACAACGTAACCCTCTCTGAACTGTACGACGCATTGCAAAAAAATAACGCCAATACAGGAGGAAGCTACATCGAACGCGTAGGACAAGCACAATTTATTCGCGGAGAAGGGGTAGTCAAAAGTCTTACTGATATTGAACAAATCGTCGTCAAAAACGTAGGTGGCGTACCCGTTTTGGTGCGTGATGTAGCGGGAGTAGCTTATGGACATGCCAATCGTTTTGGGGCATTGGTACGTAATGGAGAAGGTGAAGCCGTCGGTGGTATTGTATTGATGCTCAAAGGGGCGAACTCAGCCAATACCGTAAACGCTGTCAAAGAGCGAATTGCTCGGATTCAAAAATCTTTACCAGAAGGCATCGAAATTGTGCCATTTATTGAGCGAACCAAACTGATTAATAAAACCATTACGACGGTTAGTGAAAACTTACTTTTAGGAGGACTCATCGTCATTGTGGTGCTGGTATTGTTGATGGGAAGCCTTCGGGCTGGTTTGGTAGCCGCTTCCGTGATTCCTCTGGCGATGCTCTTTACCATTGGTATGATGAATACGTTTGATATTTCGGCCAACTTGATGTCACTTGGCGCGATTGACTTTGGAGTAATCGTTGACGGTGCCGTAATTATTGTGGAGGCGATTGTGCATCGTTTTCAAATTTGGTACGAAGACAACAAACGCAACAATGTAGATGACCCACTTGAGCGCGACCAATTGGTGTACGAAACCGCTAAGCGCATCCGTACCTCCGCAGCTTTTGGCGAAATCATCATTCTAATGGTATATCTGCCGATTTTATCATTGGTAGGCATCGAAGGGAAAATGTTCCGCCCGATGGCCTTAACTGTTGGTTTTGCCATCTTAGGAGCCTTTATTTTGTCACTAACCTACGTTCCGATGATGTCGTCGTTGGTGATGGGTAAAAACTTACACAAACACTGGAATTTCTCCGAACGTGTACTTGCTTGGTTGTATCGCCGCTACGAGCCGCTCATTCTTTGGTCGTTGCGTTGGAAAAAAGCCACTATTGGCATAACACTTAGTCTTTTTGCCATTTCTATGGTTATTTTCAACCAGTTGGGAGGCGAATTTGTCCCTACACTCGACGAAGGCGATTTGGCCATCGACTTCCGCACAGCCTCAGGAACGTCCTTGACTGAGACCATTAACTCGGCCAACAAAGCCCATCAAATTCTCAAAAAGCATTTCCCCGAAATACAACAAATTGTTGGGCGCGTGGGTGCATCCGAAATTCCTACCGACCCCATGCCCATTGAAATGGTGGACCAGATGATTAACATGAAGGATATTTCGGAATGGAAAAATGCTAAAAACCGCGAAGAAATGTCCGAAAAGATGGCCGCAGTGCTTGCCGAAGAGCTTCCTGGAACGAGTGTTGAAATGACCCAGCCTATTCAAATGCGTTTCAATGAGATGATTACAGGGGTGCGTTCGGACGTGGTGGTTAAAATCTTCGGAAACGACCTAGACATACTGTACGAACGGGCCAATGCGGCGGCCAAAGCCATTGAAAAAGTAGCAGGTGTGGCCAGCGTACGAGTAGAACAAATCGTAGGTTTACCCCAAATCAGCATCAATTACAATCGGGCCAAAATTGCGCAATATGGACTGAGCATTGCCGACATCAATCGCCTCGTTCGCAGTGGTTTTGCGGGAGAAACCGCAGGAACCGTTTATGAACAAGAGCGTCGTTTCGACCTAGTAATTCGCTTAGATTCGCTCCACCGTCAAGACATTGAAAACGTTCGACAATTGCTTGTACCGTTACCTCAGGGGGGCACAGTACCTTTGTCAGAATTGGCCGATATTGGCTTTAGAAAAGCCCCCGCTCAGATTTCCCACGAAGAAACTCGCCGCCGTATTACCATTGGAATTGGGGTCTTAAATCGTGACGTCGAAAGCGTCGTCAACGACGTGCAAGCAACCATTGAGAAAAAAGTGGCGCTTCCTTCGGGCTATTTTTACACGTACGGAGGGGCTTTTGAAAATCTTCAACGTGCCAAAGAACGCCTAAGTTTTGCCGTTCCCCTCGCCCTTTTTCTCATTTTTACCCTCCTTTATTTTACCTTTCATTCGCTCAAAGAGTCGTTGCTCATTTTCTCCGCCGTTCCGATGTCGGCCATTGGGGGCATCATTGCCCTTTGGCTGCGTGATATGCCTTTCAGTATTTCGGCGGGTGTGGGATTCATTGCCTTGTTTGGGGTGGCGGTCTTAAACGGGATTGTACTGATCAGTTACCTCAATGAACTTGAAAAAGAAGGGGTGAGCAGTCTTAAAGAGCGAATTATGAAAACGGTTGAAGTACGCTTCCGTCCCGTAATTATCACTGCCACAGTGGCTTCGCTTGGTTTTTTACCCATGGCCATTTCTAACTCAGGCGGTGCCGAAGTGCAACGTCCCCTTGCCACAGTCGTGATTGGAGGGATTTTGTCGGCTACGTTGCTAACGTTGGTGGTATTGCCTGTGCTCTATGCGCTATTTGCCAAAACCACTACTTCAACCAAAGGAATCGCAAGCATTTTGCTAGTATTGGCCTTTTCACTGCCTTCAACCACCCACGCCCAATTAAGTCTACAACAAGCAGTTGAAAGGGCAACGCAACAGAACTTAACCCTTAAAACAACCCAGCTAACACAACAGGCGCAAAAAGCCTTGGTAGGCTCTGCTTGGCAATTACCTAAACTATCGGCCGATTTAGCCGCGGGCCAAACGCAAAGTCGCCCTTTTGACTACACACTTAGCGCCGTACAGAGTTTTGAGCCTTTTGGTGCGTATCGCAATCGGGCGAAAGTGCTTTCGCAGCAAGTGAACGTTACCCAAAAACAACAAGACATTCAGCAAAACGAATTGGCATTTGGGGTAAAACAACACTATTATCAGCTGTTGTATTTGTACCGCATTCGTCAACTGTTACAAGCCCAAGACACCCTTTATTCAAAAGTGGTAGAAGCGGCCAAAACGCGCTACAAAACGGGCGAAACGAATCAATTGGAAGTAGTGGCAACCGAAACAAACCGTCGTGAAGTTCAAAACCGCCGTTCTATGACCGACCGCGAAATTCAATTGGCCTATTTGGGGTTGCAAACGTTGATGTTCAGTAATGAATCGTTACTTATTGATACCTTAGTCAATTTAAAACGTCCATTGCCCGCCCAAGAAGGTATTAATCGGTACGTGGCATTGGCGACGGAAGAATCGCAACAGAGTCGAAATTACACCGACCTCGAACGTTCGCTTTTAAAACCCGACTGGCGAGTAGGTGCGGCCAATCAGTCCATCGAGGGTAAACTTGGCTTTATGTACATCTCAGGAGGTTTAGGCATTCCTTTGTCAAATAAACCACAAAAAGCGCGTATTGAAGCAGCGAAAATAAGTGAACAAGCAAGCGAAAACCAGCTTCGAGCAGTCCAGTTTCAGACCGAAGCCAATACCAAAATCTTGCGCGAAAGTCTCCAAAAACTACAAACAACCCTCAATTACTACGAGCAATCAGCACTCCCGCAGGCTGATTTATTGCTGACAACTGCCTACAAACAATTTCGACTCGGGGACATTGAATACGTTGAATTTTTCCAAAATACCCGCCAAGCTTGGCAAATTCGTGAAGCTTATTTAGCGGAGCAACTGCGCTTCACCCAAACGGTCATTGAACTTGAAAAATGGCTAGGTATTGAATAGGATAACGATTTTTTGAATGACGAATGACGACTAAAAACTTCAACATAATTCCAATGAACACATTAATTCACTCTATACGCCGCAAATTTTCTCGGCATTTTACCCCTCGCCCCTTGCCCCTCGCCCTTTGCTTAGTAGCAGCTCTCAGCAGTTGCAACAAGACCGAAACCGCCCAAACCGAAGAAGCAGCCCCCGAAAAGGCTCCCACTGAACTTAAACTGACCGCAGAACAAGAAAAAAACTTCGGAATAAGCCTCGGCAGCGCGCAAGTAAGGACGGTTTTTGATGCCATCGTGCTCAACGGTGTGGTAGAATCTTCGCCCCAACAAAGTGCCAGCGTTAGCTTTCCGCTGTCAGGGATTGTCCGAAGTATTGGGGCGCTCGCAGGAAACTCGGTTGGCAAAGGCGGTACCCTAGCCACCATCGAAAGCCTTGAACTCATTCAGTTACAGGAAGACTATTGGAAAACGGTTGGTCAATTGCAATTTGCCGAACAAGAGCGCCAACGTCAAACAACTCTTTCGCAGGAAGATGTGGGAGCCAAACGTAAACTACAACAAGCCGAATCGGAAGCGCGCGTATTGGAAGCGAGTAAACAGGGAATTGAGGCAAAGCTTCAAGTAGTGGGCATTGATCCTAAATCCCTTAAAACCAACCAGATTATCCGAACAATGGCGCTGCGGGCACCCATCGGTGGGGTGGTAAAGAGTGTGCAAGCCACGATTGGGAAATCGCTCAACGGCGGCGAATCACTCTTTGAAATTATTAATCAGACAGGGGCACGTTTGGTGCTTAAAATATTTGAAAAAGATTTAACACGCGTCAAAGTAGGCCAGAAAGTCAATTTTGACTCAGGAACGGCAACCATCACCAGCATCGGTACTACTTTCGACCCCACTAGCCGCACAGTGGATGCGTACGCTACCCTAGGTGGAAGTGGATTGTTGGCGGGTCAATATGTCAACGGAAAGGTCGTAGCCTCTCCACGCCAAGCTGAAACTCTACCCGAATCGGCTATTGTCCGTACGGGGGAAACGGCCCACGTATTTGTCAAAACGCCCCAAGGCATTTATCGCCCCGTTGACGTCAAAACGGGTACGACTCAAAACGGTTTTGTGGAAGTTATTTTTACCGAAAAACCCACCTTGCCTATCGTAATCACGGGTGCTCAAACCTTACAAGCCGAGCTAACGAAGGGAGAAGGAGAAGAGGAATAAAAAGCAAGGAACAGAGGAGAAATTGCCCATTTACCTTTTGTCACTTTCAGGTTAAACGCATTAAAAAAGTAGCCTCAGCGAGGCTACTTTTTTAATGCGTTTAATCTGTGTTCCTTTGCACATTTGCAAAATTCCCCCTTGCTTTCGTACATTAGCTAGCGAATCAACCTAACTTAACCCGACGCATCATGTACAAAGCTTTGCTGGCCAGCTTATTTTCAGCCATTTTACTTGGCTTTACTTTCAAAGAAAAAAAATACGATGTTGGGCACATTAAAACCAACATGGGAGATATTTATTTCTGGCTGTACAACGAAACCCCCAATCACAAAGCGAGTTTTAAAAAACTAGCGAGCGAACACTACTGGGATACTTTTACCTTCAATCGGGTGATTAATAATTTTGTAGCCCAAGGCGGTTGCCCCGACACCCCCGAGGGCTTTGCCAACTCCCCTTATTTACTTAAGCCTGAGTTCAACAAAACTATTCGTCACGTGTACGGTGCCGTAGGGGCTGGCCGCGATAACAACCCCGATATGCTTTCGGCGGGTTGTCAGTTTTATATTGTTCAAAACAAAAAAGGCTTGGCGCGTCTCGATGACAAATACACCGTTTTTGGACAAGTTTTCAAGGGAATGGACATTGTAGACGCCATTGTTTCGGTCAAAACTGACTCTACCGATACTCCGCTCAAACCCATTACGCTGAAGGTTCGTGTGGTTCAGATGAACGCCAAGGAACTGAAGGATTTGGGTTGGACGGGGGTCTTAGATTAACTTTACGTTCTTCATTTAAGTGCTAAAGAAGTCTATCAGAATGTGCGACATATTACACATTCTGATAGACTTCTTCTGTTATCTAGCTATTTTTTTACCAAAAAAGCATTATATTGCACATTCAACATTCTGTTTATGACCCTTGTTCAACTAGGTGAAGCCATCAAGCAGCGACGTCAACGGCTCCATATTCGGCAAAACGATTTGGCTGAATTAGCAGGGATTAGCCTTCGTACCCTCGTTGCTATTGAGAATGGGGTAGGTAATCCATCGTTTGAAACCCTAACTCAGCTAGTTGATGTATTGGGTTTACAACTTACTCTGACTATTAAATCATGAGAGAAGCGGTTGTTTATCTTAATCAAGACGTAGCGGGTACGCTTTTCGAAACCCCTAATGGCTTTGTCTTTCGGTACGATGAACATTACCTCGTTCATCCCAATGCTCACGCCCTCAGTTTAACTCTTCCCATTTCTAAACAGGAATTTAAAGCAGACTATTTATTCCCATTTTTCTCTGGGCTATTATCCGAAGGATATAATCGTGCAGTACAATGCCGACTGTTAAAACTAGATGAAAATGATGATTTTGGACTCTTACTAGCCACGGCACACACAGACACGATTGGAGCAGTACGAGTGATAGAACAAACTACCAACATGGCTTCTGACGCATGGAAATAATTATTTGCCCTTCAACACTTCAATCAGGCTTCGACACCTACAGCCCAAGCGCTCGGAAATCACTTTTTGGAGGAGAACGAGTGGCTCATACTTTGCCATTTAAACATGAAGACATTAAAGCGGCAACCTTTCAAGGGTTGGGTCAATCGTTTCGTCAGCTTTCTATTTCGGGAGTTCAAGAAAAATACGGGTTGGTGCTCGACAGAAATAAACTACGGCTTCCTGAACCTAACGAACAAACTCAGTACATTCTAAAACCAATTCCACCAGAGTTGCCCAAAGCCGCAGAAATTCCTGCCAATGAGCACTTAACAATGCAGATTGCCCGACAAGTATATCGAATCCCAACCGCCGACAATGGACTCATTTTCTTTACCGATGGCGAGCCTGCTTTGCTTATTCGACGTTTTGACTTCCGTCCTGATGGACTCAAATGGCGCCAAGAAGATTTTGCTTCTTTATCCAATCGCACCAAACAAACCGCAGGAGCAAATTATAAATACGAAGGCAGTTACGAAGATATAGCGCAATTGATTAAACAGCATTTACCAGCCTACCGAGTGGAGATTGAAAAATTCTTTCGCTTGGTTGTGTTCAACTATTTGTTTTCCAACGGAGATGCGCATCTTAAAAACTTTTCAATCCTGGAAACCCTAGACCGCGATTTTGTACTTAGCCCTGCGTACGACCTAGTTTGTACTCGTTTACATCTTAGCGATTCGGATATGGCATTAAACGAAGGTCTGTTCAGCGATGATTACGAAACCGACAGCTTCACAGCCAATGCTTTTTACGCTTTTGATGACTTTTTTATTTTTGGACAACGCATTGGTATCCCTCAAAAAAGAGTTCAAAGTCAACTGAGCCTTTTTCAAAAAAACTACGAAAATGTACGAATCTTGACCAAAAACTCTTGGTTGAGTCATGATGCTCAAGAAGCGTACTTAGCCTGCTACGAAGATCGTTTGAAAAGGTTAAACTACGCTTTCAAGCAATAGCCTTATCTCATTTTCGCTCGTTTTGCCAAATAAGCCGTCAAAATTTGGTCTAATCCTTTGGCAACATCCGCCTCAATGAAGTCAATTTTATACTGGCCGCACTTCAAACGCAGTTCGTGATAGTATTTTTTTGCGGCCTCTTGGTATTGCTTTTTAACTTGTCCTGGTTGAATTTTCACCCGTTCGCCCGATTCCAAATCAATAAATTCATACGGGCGGTCGTCAAACGCAAATTCCTCCTCCGTACGACGATCCGTTACGTGAAACAACAATACTTCGTGCATATTATGACGTAAGTGTTGCATCGCCGAGAATATCCGCTCCGCTTGGTGGATATCTTCAAACATATCGCTAAAAATCACCACCAACGAGCGCTTATGAATTTTTTCCGCAATTTCGTGTAAGACATCCGCTACTGCCGTTTTCCGCAGTTCTTTCGGTTTTTTAAGAATGTTTTCCAAATCCAAAAATACCTTGTGTACATGCGATGGCGTAGATTTAACGGGGGTTTGCACTTCAATTTTATCCGAAAAAGTACACAAACTTACCGCATCTTTTTGGCGTTGGAGGAGGTTTGCTATACTTGCGGCGGCCAAAACGCTGAACGTTATTTTGTCATGATTAGGCTCTGGATAATACATCGACGACGATGTATCCACCAGCAAATGACAACGTAAATTGGTTTCTTCTTCGTAACGCTTAACAAACAAACGATCACTTTTGGCAAACACTTTCCAGTCGATGTGACGCGTGCTTTCGCCCGTATTGTAGAGGCGGTGTTCGGCAAATTCGACCGAAAAACCGTGAAAAGGAGATTTGTGCAACCCTGTAATAAACCCTTCGACGAGCTGACGCGCCAAAAACTCTAAATTACCGTACTGTCTTACCGTTGCAATGTCAAATTTGCGAGCACTCATGTCGTTAAAAGGTTAATTGGGTGTGAAGGCGAGCAAGAAAGTTTTAAGTTCACAGTCGTTGCTAGCACAAAAATCGTGCTAATAAACTACTTTTTTGAATACTGTGAACTTAAAACAAGGGAAGAAACTACATTGAGCCGAAAAATTGGGCATTAATTTGCCAATGCCCGCTCAATAATGTCACCCGTGTCGGTAATCATCTCATTTCGGCCGAGTAGCACCATTCCTTCCATGCCTACGACACGAAGGGTAACATTGGCTACACCTGCTCCGAGGATTCCCAAATACTGCGCTGCTGAGCGGCTTAAGTCGATAAGGCGAGAACGATGATAAGGACCACGGTCATTGATACGTACAATGACGGTGCGTTTGTTGGAGAGATTGGTTACCTCAACCATCGTATTAAAAGGCAATGTACGGTGAGCTGCCGTATACTCTTTTTGATTAAATGGCTCACCTAATGATGTTTTCCGCCCATGAAACATGTGGGCATAAAACGATGCTCTCCCCTGCTCTTCCTTCCCCAACAATTGTGCTGATGCAGGATTTACCTTAATCAACGACAACAATACAAGTACATAAAAAGTGGTAGAATACATAAATTTGTTCGGGTTATTTTTCACCAAAAATGACCATTTGACTAGGAGTCCCCTTGAACACTTACTCAAAAAAATGCAACCTTTTTTGAGTTTAAGGGCTGAAAATTAAGCAAAAAACAAATACAAACTACGTTTTTTACAAATTGACATACGTACCCCAGTTCCTAACAACGTAGAAACCAACAACTTTATTTTAAAAATATTTTGACTACAAACAACAAAAATTGTACTTTAGCGTTTGGTATAACTCTAAACCTCTTAAGGATAGTGGAAGACAAAGACAGAGAAAAAATCTACTCGAAACGCGTAAAGGCAGGTAAAAGAACTTACTTTTTTGATGTGCGTTCAACTCGTTCCAATGATTACTACTTGACTATTACTGAAAGTCGCCGTTTTCCGCAAGGAGATGGGTTTGCTTACGAAAAACACAAAATGTTTCTCTACAAAGAAGACTTCGACAAGTTTGTAGACGCCCTCCAAGAAACTGTATCTCACATTAAAACTGAATTGATGCCCGATGTAGATTTCTCTCAATACGCCGTGCGCGAAGAAGAGGACTACTCTGGTAGCGATTTGAAGTGGGATTAATTATCATTTCCTGACCTCTCCTATTCCCTGCCTCTGGATATAACCAGAGGCTTATTGGTTTTGTAGCCACCGCAAAAAGCACTAATTTTGCTCCCAATAGTTAACATCGCAAATTAGCATTGCTCGAATACGGTATGTAACGGACTTGTCCTGCTTCTGTACCGCTCGTCAATCGAAAATCGTAAATCATCTAATGTCTCTTCAATGTGGTATTGTTGGATTACCTAACGTAGGAAAATCCACCCTTTTTAGTGCCTTGTCAAGTGCCAAAGCTGAAGCCGCCAATTATCCTTTCTGTACCATTGAGCCAAACGTGGGTGTCGTTGAAGTTCCCGACGACCGTATCAAGGTGCTCGAAGGCCTCATCAATCCTCAACGTACGGTTCCTACCATCGTCGAGATTGTCGACATCGCAGGGCTAGTACGCGGAGCAAGTAAAGGACAAGGACTTGGCAACCAGTTTTTGGCTAATATTCGTGAGGTGGACGCCATCATTCACGTAGTTCGTTGCTTTTCTGATGACAATATCGTACACGTAGAGGGACGCGTCAATCCTGTAAGTGATAAAGAAATCATCGATCTTGAGCTTCAATTCAAAGACCTAGATTCTATCGAGAAAAAATTTGCTCGGGTAGAAAAAGCAGCGCGCGTCGGTGATGCTAAAGCCAAAGTAGAGTTAGAAATCTTGACGCGCGTCAAAAACGCCCTTCTTCAAGGAAAAAGCGTTCGCGCAGTCGGTTTGACCGACGATGAAAAGGCGGCAATCGCCGACCTTCAATTGTTGACCATCAAGCCTGTTATTTACGTAGCCAATGTGGACGAAAATTCGATTCAAACAGGCAACGAATACGTAGATCAACTCAAAGCCGCTGTCGCCGAAGAAAATGCCGAGGTAATCGTGCTTTGCGCCGCCATTGAATCCCAAATCGCTGAAATGGAAGACGCCGAAGAACGTGAATTATTTTTGGGAGAGTATGGCTTGAGCGAGTCTGGCTTGTTTAAACTCATCCGCGCTTCGTATGCGATCCTGAACTTGATTACGTACTTTACAGCGGGGGTAAAAGAAGTTCGTGCTTGGACAATTCAACGCGGCTGGAAAGCGCCACAGGCAGCTGGTGTTATTCACACCGATTTTGAACGTGGTTTTATTCGCGCTGAGGTTATCAAACTTCCTGATTACGAAAAGTACAAAACCGAAGCAGGCTGCCGCGATGCGGGTAAAATTTCGGTGGAAGGAAAAGAATACGTCGTGCAAGACGGCGACATTATGCACTTCCGTTTCAACGTCTAGTTGTAACTGATTCCAATTTTTATGTAAAGGTGCCGACTCCCCATCGGTACCTTTTTTTATGAGTATCCCCAAGCGATATTGTTTTTTTTCCTAACTTCCAGCTAATACGATTCACCTAACCTAAAATCATTCATCGACCACCTTATCTCTTTTTTTATGAAGCGTTTTTTCCTCTTTACTCTCTTCCTTCTTTCCCTTCGTCTTTTTGGGCAAGTCAGCACCGACAGTATCGTTGTCATCAAAAATGTATCCCTCTGGGATGGATTAGCTGAAACAGTCACCCCCAACGCACAAGTATTGATTGTTCACAATTTAATCAAACAAGTAGGACCAAACGTAAGCGTTCCCAAAGGAGCCAAAATCATTGATGGCAAAGGCAAAACGCTTATTCCAGGACTTACCGATGCTCATTTGCACATCATGCTCAACGTCTCCATGAGCGCCGTTAGTAACACGGCCCATTGGGCGTACGTCAGTGCCCGTGCCACAAAATCGGTCCACTCTTATCTAATGCTCGGTTTTACGACCATTCGCGACATGGGAGGGCCTATTTTTGGTATCAAAGAAGCCATTGATGAAGGAACGATTCCAGGGCCTCGTATCTATCCGTCAGGGGCGTTTATCAGCCAAACGTCGGGGCACGGAGACTTACGAAATCGTAACGACCCTAACCCCAATTGGACAGGACAGGCGGTAAATGTAGCCCAAATGCAAGGCTGGGGGTATTTGGCCGACGGGCGTCCGCAAGTACTCAACGCCGTGAGAGAAAACCTCCGCCAAGGAGCCTCTCAAATCAAAATGATGGCAGGTGGCGGCATTTCAACCGTCTTTGACCCGCTTCACACCGTTCAATTCACCCTCGACGAACTACAAGCAGGGGTTGAAGCCGCCGCCGACTGGGGTACGTACGTTTCGGTACACGCTTATTATCCTGATGCTATCAAACGGGCATTGACCGCAGGAGCAAAAACCATTGAACACGGGCATCTTATCGACGAAGAGGCCATGAAACTACTGAAAGAAAAAGGGGCGTTTCTAGTTCCCCAGAGTTATTGGGCGGATATTCCGTTGCAGTTTTCATCCAACGCTCGTAAATTTAAACTTGTACAAGAAGGAGCTTTAAACGAAATGGCACTCGCCAAAAAATATGGGGTAAAAGTAGCTTTTGGAACTGATGTATTTGGAAAAATTGGCATTGAAACCGACGCCCTCAAAGAATTTACATCTCGGCTTCGTTGGTACAAACCCGTTGAGGTACTCCGCCAAGCAACGTCCCTAAACGCCGAACTTTTTGCCCAAACTGGAAAACTCAACCCTTATCCTAACCCACTAGGGGTTATCAAAGAAGGCGCCTATGCTGACCTATTAATTTATGAAGGAAATCCCCTTGAAAAACTTGAAATTATAACCAAACCTGAAGAAACCTTGAAGTTTATCATGAAGGATGGGAAGGTATATAAAAATACTTTGTAATATAGACGGATAGTCAGAGCTTTATCACCAACAAAAACGCCCGACTTAGCTAAGTCGGGCGTTTTTGTTGGTGATTGTTGATGCTTGTTACCTTAAATAACACGTTGTACTTAATCGCTGACTTCTTTTTTACCAAACAAAGCCCTAAAGGTTCCTGACATGTGAATCATGTTATCAACCCGATTTTTGGCTTGACTCAACACATGAACACTTATCCCTTGTTCTAGCAATCTACCCAGCGAAATCGACAGCAGATACAATTCGTCGACATTTACTGAGAAGTCATTCACCACGTATTTTTGAAATCCTCTGTCTTGCGCATTTGCAAAGTAGAGTACTAAACAAAAATTCTGGCCTTCAAAATACGATATTACTTTATCGACATCGAATTTTTTTGGCATTTCGTGATGGTCAACCAGCGCATCAATAATTTCTTCCTCCTGATTCGTCACGTACAAATGAGGGGTTAGATACACAGGCGGTTGATACGTCATTTACTTAATCTGATTTTTGAAATACTTAGCTTTTTTACTTAAAAACTGTTGGAATGCGACAAAAATCGCATTCAAAAACTTATTTTCATAACTTTTCTAATATTTTATTGAATTATTAAGCTTACTACCCAGCTATCTTTTTCGGCATATTTTTTGGCAAAAAGTGTTTTTTCTACCAAACTTTCTTTGGTTACATCCAAATTTGACACTTTTCACCAGTTAATACGCAGAAAATAGCGTTTTTGAAACTAATTTCTAGCAAAAAAATATTTTTATTAGTCGACAAAAAAGGGACGCTATAACGCGCCCCTCCTCAATAATATCTATATGTAATGCTAATTTTTAGCGTGAAATCTCAAGTACTTCAAACTCCATCGCACCCGCAGGTACTTGAATTTGGGCTTTTTCGCCTACTTTTTTTCCGATTAGTCCTTTTCCAATTGGTGAGCCTACTGAGATTTTACCTAGTTTTAGGTCAGCCTCTTCTTCAGCCACCAATGTATAGGTAACTACGGCATTGTTACGGCAGTTTTTGATTCTAACTTTTGATAATATGCCAACTTGCGATGTGTCAATCGTTGATTCGTCTAATACGCGCGCATTTCCAACGACTTCTTCTAATTTAGCGATTTTTGCCTCGTGTAAACCTTGAGCATCTTTTGCTGCATCATATTCGGCATTCTCACTTAGATCACCTTTATCACGCGCCTCGGCAATCGCACGAGCAATTTCCTGACGACCCCGTGTTTTTAAGTCCTGCAATTCAGCCTTGAGCTTATTGAGACCTTCTTCGGTGTAGTACTGTATCTTAGCCATATTGCTGTTTTGTACGTTAATTGTTTAGTATTAAATCTATCTCACTCTCACTTATTTCTTCCACTATGGACAAAAAAAAAGAACGGTGAAATGACCGCTCTACTACAAATGGGGTAGCTCTGTCACTTCTTCCTAAAAGACCGAAAAGAATTGGGTGTGTCGGTTCATGGTCGAAATTTGAACCACAAAAATAGCAATATTTGCAACGGGAATCAATACTCTAGCTGATTGAATCCAAAAAAATACCCTTAAAATTATATCTTTTAAAGACTAATCGAACAATATTTAATAGTATGACCAAACTTCGAATCATTTTTATGGGGACTCCTGAGTTTGCAGTGAGTAGCTTACAAAAATTAGTAGAAAACGATTGTAACGTTGTCGCTGTCATTACCGCGCCCGACAAACCCGCTGGCCGTGGACTACAGCTTTCACCTTCGCCTGTCAAACAATACGCGGTTTCGCATGGGATTCCTGTTCTCCAACCTGAAAAGCTAAAAAATCCTGATTTTTTGGAAGAACTTCGTAGCTATCAGGCCGACTTGCAAGTGGTAGTTGCCTTTCGGATGTTGCCAGAAGTTGTTTGGAACATGCCCTCCAAAGGTACTTTCAACTTACACGCGTCTCTGCTCCCACAATATCGCGGGGCAGCACCTATCAATTGGGCCATTATGAATGGGGAAACGCAAACGGGCGTAACTACATTTTTCCTTGAACACGAAATTGATACAGGAAAAATTATTTACCAGGAAACCGAGCCTATTCGGTATGAAGATAATGTGGGTACTCTTTACGAACGGCTTATGCACATAGGAGCCGACTTAGTAGTAAAAACTGTTCGTGCCGTAGAGGCTGGTCAATACCCTCAAACTCCACAGCCGCACGATGAAGTGCTAAAAATGGCCCCGAAGATTTTTAAAGAAACCTGCGAAATAAACTGGAATCAACCCACTGAATCAGTTCGAAATTTTATCAGAGGGCTATCTCCTTACCCCGCGGCTTGGACAGTGCTCAACGGCAAATCGTGTAAAATTTATAAAGGAACCGTAGCCACTCAGTTTCCCGCCGACACGGAGTCGTTAGTAGCCACCGACAACAAACATTACCTTTTATTTAAAACTTCCGACGGATGGTTTTCAGTGGAAGAACTACAATTGGAAGGAAAAAAACGAATGGGAATTGAAGAGTTTTTAAGAGGAACAAAAATTACCGCAAGCTAAACCGCTTCCTGAATCTTGAACCCTATATAACACAAAAAAGCCGCTAAATAAACTAGCGGCTTTTTCTGTTGATGAACACAACTGATATAAAAACGCCAGTACTATTTAAAAAGTTTTACCTTTGGAAAATTATCTCACTATTTTTCATTTTATTGCAAAAAATCAACAAATATTGATTTTTAACCAAAACTCTAACAGTTACATGCTCCAACAAACCATTTATGAAGTACGAATAACCTACATTGGTAGCCTCTCGGGGCTGCGCGAGCGGGAACCTTTTGTTTGTTATTTTTCGAATTTAAAAAAGACCGTAGAAAATCTAACCGCCCAGCTCTCCCTGAACGGATGGCCACTAAAAATTAACTATACCGCCGTGTACCGAGGACTCAAAATGAAGAAAAAATACCACTGTGATTTTGATGTGGCAGGGCATAAAGTGTTTAAAATAACAATCACTCCTTACATTCTCAACCCTACCCTAACGACGCTCGGGATTGATGAAATGCCTACCTACAAGAAGTAGTCTGTTCCTGTCTGTACTTTTGTACTAAAGTACAGTTAATTGTTATCCGTTCAGAACCGACAAATTACACTTATACAAGTACACGGAAGCTTTTACACTACTTCTTAACAATTAACTTTACGTAAACATTCCAAGAGAAACTTATATGTTCTTATATAGCTTGTATGGTTGTAAACATGGCCAACCAGCGGCTTTATTCAGCAACAGCTTTAAGTTGAAGGCCGAGTTTTTTACCTTCTTCCACCATCAAGGCAAAAGCCAGCTCGTGCTGATTAGGAATAATACCATCGAGAATAGCCTCCCGAATGGCCGTTTTGATGATACCCACTTCGGCTGAAGGCTTAAGGTCAAAGGCTTGCATAATAACTTCACCCGTAATCACAGGCTGGAAGTTCCGAATCTTGTCGCGCTCCTCTAAGTCGTACAATTTTTCTTCCACCTTATCAAAATTCGCCAAGTGTTTGCGGACTTTGTCAGGGTTTTTGGACGTAATATCGGCCCGACATAACGTCATCAATGCTTCCAGATCATCGCCTGCATCAAACAGCAATCGACGCAGCGCGGAATCAGTAATTTCTTCCTTCGATAAGGCAATAGGGCGTAAATGAAGTCGAACGAGCTTTTGGACAAAACGCATATTCTCATTCATCGGGAGCTTCATGTGGCGAAAAATTCGAGGCGTCATTCTTGCGCCCAATTCTTCATGCCCATGAAACGTCCATCCCACTTTTTTATCAAAACGCTTCGTAGCAGGCTTAGCAATGTCGTGCATAATGGCCGCCCAGCGCAACCACAAATCGTTGGTGTGTTTTGAGATATTATCTAAGACTTGGAGCGTGTGATAAAAATTATCTTTATGGCCTTTCCCGTCCTGATATTCAGCACCTTGCAATTCAACAAATTCAGGAAAAATCAATTTTAAAATCCCTGCTTGATGAAGTAGTTTAAAGCCGTACGATGGCGTTGACGAAAGAATGATTTTGTTCATTTCGTCGTTGATACGTTCTTTTGAAATAATGGCAATTCGCTCCGCCGTTTGAATAATCCCATCGAACGTGTCAGGTTCGATGTCAAAATTGAGCTGCGTCGCAAAACGCACGGCACGCATCATGCGAAGCGGGTCGTCGGAAAACGTAATTGAAGGCTCAAGGGGCGTACGAATGAGTTTTTTGCGTAAATCTCCCATTCCGTTGAAGGGGTCGATGAGGTCACCAAAATTGCCCGCATTCAGGCTAATCCCCATGGCGTTGATGGTAAAATCGCGGCGATTTTGGTCATCTTGCAATGTCCCGTCTTCCACAATAGGCTTGCGCGATTCTGAACGGTACGATTCCCGACGCGCTCCTACAAATTCAATATCAAGCTCTTCGACCCGAAGTTGAGCCGTTCCAAAATTTTTAAAAACAATGACCTGTACCCCAAGGCGTTGACTTACCTTCTCGGCCAATTCAATACCACTTCCGACGCTTACAATATCAATATCTTTGGATGGGCGTTTCAGGATTAAATCGCGCACGTATCCTCCAATCACGTAGGCTTCTACGCCCAAGGCTTGGGCGCATTCTGCCACTATCTGAAAGAGGGGATTCGAGACTAAAACTTCACTAAAATTCATTCTAATTGCTTTTGCAAACTGCAAAGATACTATTTCTTTAAACTTTCGCCCGTGCGTTGGTGTTCATTCAGGAAGAAAAAATACGCATCAATGGAAGAAATTATCAATAGAGTCGCCAACAGTGGCCTTGTTACCTTAGACTTAGAAGATTATTACCACCACGGTGAGCGAATCGTGTATGATTTAAAGGAAAACCTTTTTATGGGTATGATTCTCAAAGAAAAGGACTTTAGGGAGTTCTTGAAAAGCCATGATTGGACCCAATATGCAGGAAAAAACGTAGCCATTACTTGCACCGAAGACGCTATCATCCCTACTTGGGCCTATATGTTGTTGACGCTGCAACTGGAGCCTCACGCCAACGCCGTCGTGTTTGGAAGCCTCAACGACCTCGAAGAGAAGCTGTTCTTTGATGCAATTGCTCACATCGACATGGAGGCTTACCGTGACCTACGCGTGGTGGTAAAAGGGTGCAGTAAACACCCCGTACCAACGGCTGCCTACGTCGAGTTGACACGAAAATTACAGCCTGTGGTACAATCGCTTATGTTTGGTGAGCCTTGCAGCACGGTACCGCTGTTCAAAAAACCGAAGAAATAAATTAGTAACAACTATACCTCGCAGAGGCACAAATCAATTACCGATAGTGCAGACGTGCCGTTCGCGCTATCGGTAGTTGATTTATCCTTCTTTTACCCAAAAACGTACTGAGAAGCAAGCATCGCTTGGGCTAATTTCAAATCGTCAATGGAAAGTTTGGCACCAAGTTGGGTAAGTTCGGCTACTACCATTTCGGTAGCTAAATTCCCCACCAATTTGTCTTCTGCTAAGGGACATCCGCCAAAACCACGAACGGCACAATCGATTCGACGTACTCCTGCTTTGTACGCGGCTTTTACTTTTTTGGGTACATGGGATGATTTTGCGTGAAGGTGTGCCCCAAATTCTACGTCAGGAAATTTCTTTACTAAGAGTCCAAAAAGGGTTTTGATGTCGTCGGTCGTACTCGTCCCAATCGTATCCGAAGGAGCAATAATTTTGATTCCCAGTGCAACCAATTTTTCGGTAAATTCTTCCACCGTTTCGGGGCTGTACGGGTCGCCGTAAGGATTCCCAAAACCCATTGATAAGTACACCACCAACTCCTTGTTTGATTGTTGACAGATATTCTGAATATCTGCCACTTCTCCAAAAGCTTGGGCAATGCTTTTATTGGTATTTTTTTGCTGAAATGTTTCAGAAACCGACAAAGGAAATCCCAAGTACTTGATTTGAGCAAACGTTGCCGCCTCTTCTGCGCCACGTACATTGGCCACAATCGCCAACAATCGAGTGTTGGTTGCTGACAAGTCAAGTTTATCGACAATCTCCGCCGTATCGCGCATTTGCGGAATGGCTTTGGGAGAAACAAAACTTCCAAAATCAAGGGTATCAAAGCCCACCTTAAGGAGGCTATTCAGATAATTTATTTTAACGTCCGTCGGTACAAAGTCTTTTAATCCTTGCATCGCATCGCGTGGACATTCAATGAGTTTCATTTGATTTCTAGTAAATTATGTAACAAAAAAACTGGTTGTGAGCACCCAGCACTACGACAACTCGACATTATGTCCTCTCACTTCAGCCCTCCCTTTATCCTCCACTGACGGGTGGAATCAGGACAATTTCGTCATTGGTTTGAAGAGGCTGTGTATCGTCGGCGTATTCGGTATTGACCGCCACTCGCAAGGAAGCCAATTTTCGAAAATCGGGGTAATGGTTGATTAAATGCGTTTTGAGATCAGCGACAGTGGCATCATCGGGTAACTGAAGGGTTACTTCAAGTTGGCCGATAATCTCTTTCGCAATCCCAAACGCTAAGACAGAAATTTTCATAGTATCGTTTATTTCTTAACGTAATTGCTCAATGACTCGTTTCAAACTTTCAAGGTTGTGGGCAGGAACGTGCAAATCGAGGTAAGGCATAACGGCCTTGAGGGCCTTTACTTCGGGACGATAATCGGGAGAACCAGCTAAGGGGTTGAGCCAAATCACCCTCCGCGCTTTTTTTCGAATCCGCTCCATATTTTGCGCAAGGTCGTCGCCTTCCCCCGTATCCATGCCGTCGCTCACGATGAGCACAATCGTCCGTGAATTAAGTTTTCGTAACGCAAATTCATCCATAAACGCCCGAAGCATTGTCCCAATATCCGTCCCCCCTGACCAATTAGGCACGCGTTCCGACAAGTTTTCAAGGGCCTGAGTGTATTCCATTTCTTTGAGGTCTTCGGTGATACGCACCAAGGTAGTACTAAAAACAAACGTCTCAATCGACTGATAGAGCGTCTGAAACGCGTACATAAATTGCACCCAAAAACGGCTGTACAAATCCATCGATTTACTGACATCACAAAGTAACACGAGCCGAATTTTATTTCGAGCGGGTTTGCGATGGAATAAATCTACAATTTCCTCCCCTTTGCGCAGGTTTTTACGTAGTATTTTTCGTAAATCGAGCACTCCACCGCTCTTTGTGGCTGCATATCTACGACTCATTGTTTTGGCCATTCGCTGCACCAATTGCCTCACCAGCCGCCTCGCTTCGTGGAGGTCGTCGTCGGTGTACGAACCAAAATCCTTTTGCATCAGTGGCTCACCCAAACTATACGACGCAAGTTCTTCGGCCTGAGTTTGCTTATTGCCATTGAGCCAATTTTTAAGTGCTTCAAAAGCCGCTTCTCCGTTTTGTTTTGGTTTTTTCTTTTTTTGCTCGCTTTCTTTGGCGTCGTCTTTTATTTTAGAATCCACCGCCTTAGCCAGTTCTTTCCAGTATTTAAAATAATACTCATCAAACTCACGTAGTTGTTTTCGGTTTTGTGGAAAAATACTCCTCATCGCCAAATAAAACTGCTCTTCCTCCCCAACTTCTATTTCAATGAGTGCTTTGAGTGCATCAGCTTCTCTGTCGGGTCCAATCGGTAAGCCCTTTGACCTTAAAAAGCGACTAAACGCTACTACATGGGCCGAAAGTTCGACCTGTCGCTGGATGAGGTTATTTTTCATAAATGCGTCGGAACATATCGTGCGGCAATTCCTCGTAGCGGCCTTCCATCAGCGCTGGATTGAGCTGATACGTCACTACTTGATCGATATTATCAAGGTCTTCGCCAAACAATTCCTGCTCCATCTTTGGGCTATATTGTTTTTTCACCTGCACCAGCTTAGCTTCCGACGGTTTTCCCCACGCCTCGTTGTCGCCTAACACTAACTGAATTTTTCGCCAATCATCATAAAAATATTCCTGCAACAACGGAATCAACTGAAAACGAAACAGTTCACACAGATTTTCAAAATTTTCTACCTTCAGAAAGTATGCGTGCCCCAGCACATGGTCACGGTCGTGCAAAAACTGAATGCGTTCGTTAAGGCTGGTTAGGAGTTTTCCTAAATTCGTATTCTCAATCACTTTTTCTTGCAACGAGCTCGCCTCGGGCAAACACTCCACAAACGAAAAACGACGACGAAGAGCGGTATCCAACAGGGCTATCGATCGGTCGGCGGTATTCATCGTACCAATGATATACAAGTTCGACGGCACGCCAAATTGCTCTTGCGAATAAGGCAAAGTTAGCCAAAGTTCATCCTTAGCACCTAGGCGTTTGGAGGGTTCAATAAGAGTAATCAACTCCCCCAACACTTTAGAGATATTAGCGCGATTGATTTCGTCAATCACCATCACCACGATAGGGGCTTGTTCAAATCGCTTTTTTCGGTTTTCCGCATTGTCCGTAAAGCAACCTTCAAAACTTTGGTATTCGGCAGCACGTAATGCTTCCAAACAGGCTTCGTAAAATACTCCTTTACGAATTTTGTACGTAATTTTATCCCCAATAGTTTCGGGACGAATCCCTTCCACAAACTCCTCATAACCAAACGATTGATGAAACGTCACCCATTTGTATTGGTACGACTGACACAATCGCTGCACTTCGTACGTTTTGCCCGTACCAGGCGCTCCGTAATAAATGTAATTGAGCGGAATGGAAGGGCGTTCTTTTGTAGGCTGATACACTTCCCTAGGTTCCGAAACAATCGCCACCGAGGACGAGTTTTTGGCAAACAACTCCGAACGAAATGCCTCATCCTCAGCTGCTTGATATACAGCACGGTTATGCGTCTCTCGGTGATTGGTCGCCGATGTTATTTGCTTCAAATCCTGTAACGAATCAATCCAATACTGAACGATTGAATCATTTTGGAGTAAATGTTTGTCTTGGTAGCTTATCTTTCCCAGCACATAGTCTGAATTACTTTTCTCTTCAAACTCAACTTTTTTAAGCTGAAGTGCTGGTTTTACGGTATATTCTTTCTTAAACAGAAGCGAAAAAGTGACGTTATTTTTCTTTCCACTGATTTGTACAGCCGTAAAATTGTTTAAATAAGCGATGATTTTAGGAAACTTCTCACTTACCGTAAAGGCGATTTGTGGTGAATTTTTTGGAATATCTAGGCTCTGAATCATTTCATTTAGCAAATAAAAAAACATCCGCACCGCGTCATCTTGGTGGATGCGTTTGATCTGCTTTACTACAATATCCCTCTCAGTCAAGGTGCTTTGCATGTTATCTATTGAGTTCTTACCCATTTTTTTCTCCAAATTGTAACTCTATTGCCTTCATTTTAAAACACATAGAAATCATAGGAAATAGCTATGTGCCCTATTGTGAAATCCTCAATGTTCTATGTGTTTAATATTTTCTTCTATTACCTTGATTTTAAAACACATAGGACACACTAGAATATATACATAGAAATCATAAGAAAAAGCTATGTGCCCTATTGTAAAACCCTCAATGTTCTATGTATTTAAACACCTTGTTTTATACAACGCCTTCTCCGTGCAAATTACAAAAGTCTAGACATTTTGCGTAATAAGAAGGTTTTATGAAGTAATTGTTAAAATAAACCCTCTATAAGTCCGTTAAGGTATGCGAACGAAAGTTCTTATGTACAATTAGTCTCAATCCCGCTTGTAAACTTACTAGCGGGATTTTTGTTATCAAGAACGTACCTCAAGAAACCTAAAAATCGGAAGGCAACAACTTTTTAAGTAGCTGACTGACATCTTCCCACGATTGCGTCTCTATCTCTTCGATTTCTGACACGTCGAGCGTAAAAATATTGGTTCCAGGGGCGCGCCAAAGGCGATCGAGTACCAGCGAAAGATGTTCTGAATGACCCTCACTGTAAAAAATGCAAGCATCCATTTGTAAAGATTCAATCCAAACCTTGCGCCACACTTCCGCTTCTTGTTCGGGCAATAAATTTTCGAGCCTAAATACGACAAAATGCGGTAACAGCTGCGTTAATGCCAGTAAAACGGTTTCTTTGTAGGGTGAAATTCCAATAAAATTGATGATATGACGCATAGAGTGGTTGTTTTCCTTGGCTTTTGGTATTTTTTGAGCTTCATTTCAGCAAATATACAGGCTCAATCATTAAAAAAAGACCGATTTATCGCCGAACAAGGCCAAGTCACTTGGACGGAAACGGTTGAAATTAAAGACATGGATACCCCCATTATCGTGGAGGCCATGACCGAATCGCTGCGAAAAAAGGAGTTTATTCACTTGGACAGCCCCATCACCAACAACGTTTTGACGGGTAATCTCCACCATGCCTCTGCACTCGGGATAGCCAAAGCGAGATTTCGCATAGATATTTTATACGAAAGTTACATTGTGTCCGTCACAGCCATACTACTGCTACCACAACCAGCTACCCCCATTGAAAAAGTGATTTTAACGTCCCAAAAACAGTTTATCACCCCTTTTCCATTACCCATCCAAACCCTTGACCAAGGACTCATGGAGACATTTAGCATTACGTTTTAGGAAAGGTTACATTTACAACCTCTCCAATTGTAAAATCTGGATTTGCAAAAACTTACTATTGAGTTTGAGCTCTGTGTTCACCAAACCCCAAATTCAATAGTCCGACCATTAGGGTAACACTTTTCATTAGTGCAAGATTGACGAATTTTGTAATTTAGAGGCGGAAGAAATAAAAATATCAAAGTGAGTTTAGGTCTTTGTCACTTAAAACAAAGCTATATTTTCAACAAATTTCAAACTACTAATTCAATGGAAGTTACTAAGAAAGGGGGTAAACTGTACTTCAAAGAAGGCCAATCTATATTTTTACTTGGACTTTTACTAATAACCTTGACCGATTCGATTGGGTCAATTCTTTCTCGACAGCTCAGCTTTGACTATACAAGACTTACTCCTATTTCTCATTCAATTTACTTTTTAATCCCTTTCTTCATCGCAAAGAAAACCAACTTTGTATCAGCTGTTTTGTATGCTTCATTGCTTGGACTCTTTGATGCCTCCATTGGTTGGTGGCTTTCTAACACTTTAAAAGCCAATAATGGAAATATAGAACTTGAATTGACACCTACGATTTGGGCTGCTATTGCGCTATTTATGATGATAACATCGGCATTTTGGGGGCTTATTGGGGCTTTAGCTGCTATTTTAATTTTTAGACGAAAGAGGTAAAACAGTAGATACTTAGAGCAAACTCAATGAGCGACAAAGTGAGCTCAACAAAATGATCAGTCAACTAGGGTGAAAGATTATAAAGAGCCATTCGTTGTAAAACTACAATTTATACTATGTTGATAAAACAAATCAAGTTCAAAAGTTGTAGGCGCGTACTTAGTCGCTTATACGCAGTCCAAAAATATCAATGGCCCTATCAAAAATGCAAAAACCCGCAATACTGTGCGTATTGCGGGTTTGGTGACGAAGGCGAGATTCGAACTCGCACAGGCTAACGCCCACTACCCCCTCAAAGTAGCGTGTCTACCAATTCCACCACTTCGCCGTTCCCGTTGTTTGGGGATGCAAAAGTAGTAGTCTTAAATCATAATTGCAAATACTTTTTTGAAAGAAATTTATTTTTTCAATCCCATTTCATTCCTTCGCTCAAAAGTTGCCCTTTCGGGCAGAGTCACGTATATTGGCCTAAAATGAACCTTTTTCTATTCATGCAACGCCGAAATTTCCTCCAAACTCTTGCCGCTACCCCTGCTCTTGTACCTGCTTTGTCGCAACGAAACAAGCCTACTCTCAAACCTGCACGCCTCAAAGCAGGAGACACTGTTGGGTTAGTTTGTCCCGCTGCTCCCGCTTACAGCAAACAAACAATACAAGTCATTGCCGAGTCGATGCAAGCGCTGGGTTTCAAGGTAAAGTACGGCAAACGAATGTGGGAACGCTATGGGTATTTGGCAGGAAAAGACGCCGACCGCGCCGCCGACCTCAACGAGATGTTTGCTGATAGCTCGGTACAAGGCATTGTCTGCGTACACGGTGGGTGGGGATGTGCTCGCTTGTTACCACTTTTAGACTACGACACCATCAAACGCAACCCGAAGGTATTACTTGGCTATTCAGACATCACCGCTTTGCTGTTGGGTATTTATAGCCAAACGGGCTTGGTTACTTTTCACGGCCCCGTCGGTGCGGTTAGTTGGAATGAATTTACGGTAGGATACCTCCGAAAAGTACTCATGGAAGGCGAAGCCGTGCGGTATGAAAACCCAAAAGTAGTCGGTGATAACCTCACGCAGGTAGCCGACCGTATCGATACCATCGTGGGGGGAAAAGCCAAAGGCCGACTGCTGGGGGGAAATTTAACGGTATTAAGCCACCTTATTGGCTCTCCGTACGTGCCCGACTGGAAAGGGAGTTTGTTCTTTTGTGAAGACATAGATGAAGCCCCTTACCGCGTAGATCGTATGTTGACTCAGCTCAAATTGAGCGGTATCTTAGAAGACATGAACGGTTTTATTTTTGGAAAATGTACCGAATGTGAACCAGGCGACGGAAGCTACGGCTCCCTTACACTCGAAGATTTGTGGGCTGATCACATCCTTCCCGCTCAAAAACCCGCCTTTTCAGGATCAATGATAGGGCACATTCGGCAAAAATTTACGATTCCCGTCGGTATCGAAGCCGAACTAGATGCTAACACGGGCAGTATTCAGTTTTTAGAAAAAGCAGTTATTTGACCTAAATAGCAACTCTTTTGGAACAAATGCGGTCGACCGATACGAATTGAAGACGACGGCATTTGCTCCTCCTATTATTTTCGTCAGTTACAAACAGGTAAGTACAGGATAAGTAAGCAAGCGCTTTAAAAAAAATTTGCTAGCCAACCTATTTATATTTAACGCTACATTTTATAATCAACCAAGTTGAGGTACGCAACCGATTCGGAGCTATGGCACGCCTTTAAAGAAGGAGATAGAGCCGCTTTTGCACAACTTTACAATCTTCACATCGAAGATTTGTTAAGTTATGGTTATCGCGTCACGTCCGATAGACAACTCATAAAAGACAGCATCCAAGACCTTTTTTTGCATTTGTGGCGCAGCAGGCAAAACCTAGCCGAAACGGACAACATTCGGTTTTATTTATACCGCTCACTTAGAAATAGAATCATCCGTAACAGCGAAAAAACGAGCCACTCCCCCATTGATTCCGCAGGTTTGTTCGAAAATATCATCGGCGAACTCTCTTTTGAGGACGATTTGATTGCTAATGAGCAACTTACCGAACAACACTTACGCCTCAAACGAGCCATTCACCTACTCCCCCGTCGGCAGCAAGAAATCATTCAGCTTCGTTATTACCACGATTTTGGTCTCGACGAAATCGCGGATATGATGCACATCAACCCTCAATCGGTGCGCAATTTGCTGCATCGGGCCATCACCGAACTGCGTGAATGTTTCATGATTTAGGTGGCTTTAGGAGGTTTTGAAAAAATAAATAAAAATATTTCAAGAAAAATGAGTACAAAACCAAACTGTGCCGATTTAGGGGGTGAATGAAGATTATATGAACAACTCATACGCTTCCTACACCATCGAAGATTTTATTGCTGATGACTATTTCATTCAGTGGGTAAAAAACCCTACGTCAGATTCTGAGGCCTACTGGACTGATGTACTGGCAAAATATCCCCATTTGAACGAAAATATACATCGAGCAAAAATGGGAGTGGAACAACTTTCCGTTGCCGCCAAACACGACGTACCAGTACAAGAGACTCCACTCATTTGGTCTCAAATCGCCGAAGAGCTGGAAGAACCCCCTAGACGTATATTTGACAACGTTCTACTCTTTTGGAAACCTACCTTGGCCGCAGCTTCGGCAGTGGCATTCCTACTTTTGGGGTTATGGTGGTACAAAAGTATTCCAAGAGGAAGGTATGAGCAACTTACTTCGACTTCCCAAACGCCCTTGCACGAGATTGTTAATACAACTACTAAAAACCTAACGGTCAATATGCCTGATGGTAGCCATGCTCTATTAAAACCTGAGAGCAGGCTTAGCTATACAAAGTCTTTTTCAGGTCCAGTACGCGAAGTATATCTTTCGGGGGAAGCCTTTTTTGATGTTAAAAAAAATCCAAACAAACCGTTTTTTGTCTATGCCAATGGATTGATTACCAAGGTTTTAGGCACAAGTTTCTGGGTAAAAGCCTATGAAAATGACAAACAAGTGACCGTCTTGGTAAAATCAGGGCGCGTATCGGTTTTTGCTCAAAAAAATACCCAAACCCCCGATCCAGAAACCAATGGATTGGTCTTGACTCCTAACCAACAAGTTGTTTTTGGAAAAGCCGACGAACGACTTACGCGCAAGCTCATTGATAAGCCTGTTCTATTGTTAACCCAGCAGGAACTTCAGCAAATTTCGTTCAACAATGCACCCGTTACTGACATTTTTGCTGCTTTAGAAAAAGCATACGGTGTCGATATTGTCATTGATGAAGAATTAATGGCCAATTGTAGTCTAACCACTACCTTATCCAACGAAACCCTTTTCGAAAAGCTAGATATAATTTGTGAAGCGCTTGAGGCTACTTACAAAGTCGTAGATGCGCAAGTGATTATCACAAGTAAAGGCTGTAATTAATTGTTGTTATCCACTTATCTAAACCCCGACCGCATGTATACAAAACCCCAATTAGTACACTAAAAAGCCGATAACGATTCCAGCGTTATCGGCTTCTAAAGTCCCTTTTAATGGTTATTCTAACCACATCCGATTCCAGCGGATGTGAAAGGGATGTTTTTGCTTTTCCAATCACAAAAACCTTAGTAAACTAATGAAGAAAAGATTACAAATCCAAACAAACCTGATTCGCCTTATGAAGTTCTCGCTAATACAATGCTGCATTGCGATGATTTTTGTGGGTGTTTCGCTCGCACGAGATGTAGTTGCTCAAGAATTATTGAGTCGCAAGATCAGCATTCAAATTGAGAACCAAAGTATCTCTACGGCCTTGGTTCTTATTGAAAAACAAGCAAATGTAAAGTTTACTTACCGTCCAAAAATCGTTGAGTCTACGCAAAAGGTATCATTGAATGCCACCAATGAGCCCCTCGCTCAATTGCTAGACAGGCTATTTATTCCGTACAAAATCAAGTACAAGGTAATCAGCAACCAGATTATCTTATCGCGCCTTTCGGCCTCTTCTTCCAGCGAGCTCAATACGCCCATTGAAGAAAAAAACTATGAACAAAACCCGTCCTTTGAAGCCCTAGCTGACGTCCCCGTTTCTGGGACAGTGGTGGATGACAAAGGGGGCGTTTTACCAGGCGTCAACATTTTTATCAAGGGTACACAAAAGGGTGCTACCACCGATGAAAACGGTAAGTTTTCGATGGCTGTGCCCAACGCTCAATCTGTTTTGGTGTTCAGTTTTGTGGGATACAAACCTCAGGAAGTGATTGTTGGCAACCGTTCTTCCATCAACATTACCCTTTTGACCGACGAAAAAGCGTTGGGTGAGGTAGTCGTTGTCGGGTACGGTTCACAACGTAAACAAGATATTACCTCAGCCATTTCGGTCATTAACATGAAAGATATTGGCGAGCAACCAGCTAATAACATGAACCAGATGATTCAGGGACGTGCTGCGGGGGTGGTGGTAAAACAAAAAAGCGGTACCCCAGGAGGAGCTTTTGAGGTTCGGGTGCGAGGTATCGGTTCTTTGGGAGCGGGTAGCGACCCTTTGTACGTAATTGATGGATTTGCAGTGGGCACTTCGGTTGGTCAAAACCTTAACCCCAATGACATTGAAAGTATTTCGATTCTAAAAGATGCGGCGTCGACGGCCATCTACGGAGCTCGGGGCTCAAACGGAGTAGTGCTTATTACTACCAAAAACGCCAAAGAAGGCAAAGTAGATGTCAACCTTTCACTTGACTATGGTATCCAGAACGTCCCTTCGACGCGTCGCGTAAAAATGCTTAATGGGGTCGAGTTTGCCCAGTTTAAAAAAGAGGTATTTGAAGACAATATTCGCTATTTTCAAAAAAGAGAGCCTACCCTCGAAGAAGTACCCATTGGTTTTCGATACCCTGAGCAAACAAAGTATTCGACGGACTGGTTTGCGGCCATTATGCACAACAACGCTCCTTACACGGATGCTAACTTGACCATTTCTTCAGGAAAAGGCCCCCTTCGTTCAATGCTTTCGGTGGGATATTACAAAGAAGAAGGTTCGATTATTAATACCAACTATGACCGTTTGTCGTTGCGCAGCAATTTGGGCGGGCAAGTCAATAAATTCCTCAACGTAGGGGTGAATGTCAACGGAAGTTATACCAAACAAAACCTCGCCAATACCGACGGTCGGAGCGCGTTGGTGGGAGGAGCTTTGTTGATGGACCCTCGCGAACCGATTTATAATACAGACGGCTCTCTTCGCCCTTACATTGGCGGAGTAGATGGGGTTTTTGGCTTTCCAAATCCCGTTTATGTTCTTAAAAATGTCCTTCGTAAGCGTAACATTGCCGACATTTTGACCAATGCCTTTGCCGAGGTTACCATTTTGAAAAACCTCAAATTCCGTACCTCAGCCAACATTAAACTCAACTACAATACCTTTAAAGAATACGTACCTTCTACCATTGGTTTATCGGTAGCATCGGGTACGGCGGGGGCTCCTCCGCGTATTGCAACCGCTCAAGAAGTGGTAGAGCAATTACAAAATTTATCATTTGACCAGCTTCTGACGTATTCACCCCAAATTGGAAACAATCAGACTCTCGAAGCCATGTTAGGTTTTACGAGTCAACGCGAAATTTTGCGCGGAACCGCAGGCAGTGCCAACACTTTTCCCGACGACTTGGTACCGTATTTGGGCGCAGGCTCAATACGTTCATCCAATTCGTACGAAAATGGTTGGTCACTACTTGCTTATTTTGCACGGGTCAACTATGCCTTCAAAGACAAATACCTATTATCAGCCTCATTCCGTCGTGAAGGTAGTTCTCGTTTTGGTGCCCAAAACAAGTACGGAGATTTCCCTGCAGCCTCCGTGGGCTGGCGCTTATCAGAAGAGTCGTTTATGCCTAAATTTTCGTGGCTTACCGACGTAAAATTGCGGGCGAGCTGGGGGGTAACTGGTAATAACAACATTGGTAACTACCCAAGTTTGGCCTTCGTGAGTGCCAACAACTACATTTTGGGAAATGCCTTTGCGCCTGGCAAAGTGGTCAACTCATTTGCTAATTCAGGGTTAAAGTGGGAAAAATCAAACCAATTAGACATCGGTTTAGATCTTGCCACTTTCAATAACAAGCTGTTTTTTACCTTTGAATATTACAACAAGCTCACCAACGATATGTTGTTGCCCGTGTCAATTCCAGCAGTATCAGGTTTTACCACTAGTTTGGATAACATCGGTAAAGTACGTAACAGTGGCGTGGAAATTGGCGTAGATTACCGTACAAGCCTCGGTGCCGTAAACTTCCGCACCAACGGTAACATTACGTTCAACCGCAGTAAAATCCTAGCTATCAAAGGAGCAAATGACATGCTTTGGTACGGTAGCTTCTACGGAGGGTATAACGTCCAAAAAGTGGGCCGCCCAATCGGGATGATTTATGGATACAAAAAACTGGGTATTTTCAATACGCAAGAAGAAATCGACGCGTGGGCAAAACAAGACGGCGTTATTCCTGGCGGGATGAAGTTTGCCGATACCAACGGCGATGGCGTGATTACCTACGATACCCAAGACATGGTAGAAATCGGTAACCCGAACCCTGCCTTCACATGGGCATGGACAGGCGCAGCAGATTACCGCAATTTCGACTTAAACGTATTGTTTGTAGGTGCTTACGATTTTGACATCTACCGTAACATTGAGGCTTCTACCATGAACATGGACGGGGTTTTCAATGTGTTGGACAAAGCCAAAGACCGTTGGCGCTCGCCTTCTAACCCAGGCTCGAATCCAGATGCTAAAAACTCACAAGGAGGTACCAATTACTTCAAATGGTCTCGTGAAAGTAGCGAGCGCTATGTTTACGATGGTACGTACACTTGGTTGAAATCTGTTACGATTGGTTACACCTTACCTAAATTAAAATCGGTGTTAAGCAATGCACGTGTTTTTGTGACGGGCAACAACTTGCTCTTGTTCTCTAAATACCCAGGCAACAACCCTGACGCGGGGGTACGCGGGGGTACGGAGCTCAACAACGACGACGAGTCGTATCCTGTTCCAAGAACGTGGGCAGTAGGTGCTAAGTTTAACTTCTAATCTTGACGACAATGAAAAAAATAACTTCTTTTTGTATTCTCTTTCTTGGTTTGGTGCAATGGTCGTGTCAAGAAGACTTCTTAGTTACCACAGACCCAACCCGCGTTGGCACCGACGTTTTTTACAAAACGCAGTCCCAATTTGAACAAGCGCTCAACGGCGTGTATGGTCAGCTACAAGGCATTACCAGCACGGCCTACATTTTTCAAGAGTTTACATCCGACAACACTACCCTCGATTTCAACCCGCTTGACCGTGGGGGAGCGGCAGGTTGGGAAGCGTTTGAGTTTTCAACCGTAAACCCTGGAAATGGCGAAATTGCCAACTTATGGAATATTCACTACGCGGCGATGTACAACATCAACTATGCGTTGGAGAAACTTGAGCCTGCCACCATTGACGCTACGGCTAAAAAGGAAATAGAAGGTCAGCTCAAGTTCATTAGAGCGTTTCACTATTTTAACCTAACGCGTTATTTTGGAGATGTAATTTTGGCCACCAAAACGCTCAACAATCCCAACGAAGCCTTCGATTTGGTACGTACACCACAAGCAGAGGTCTATAAGCAAATCGAAGCCGACCTAAAAGATGCGGTGAACTTACTACCTGTCAAATATCCTGCCACGGGATTAGGACGGGTCACCAAAGGCGCAGCACTCAGCTTATTGGGCAAAGTCTATCTGACACTTAAGCGTTATCCCGAGGCGGTTAGTACTTTAAAACAAGTACTTCCGTTGGGGTATTCACTTTCCGCCAACTACAAAGACAACTTTGATCCTGCAAAGAAAAACGGTGTAGAGTCGGTTTTTGAAGTACAGTACCAAGGGGGAAATGATTTGGGAGAACAAAGCAACTTCGTCTATGTATTTGCCCCGCGTCTCTCACAAGGTGCGGTGACAGGCTTCGCCAACACACCCCCGAGTGGTCGAAATATCCCAACCAATGACATGATTGCGGCTTACGAAACGGGCGATTTACGCAAAGACATTTCGCTCCAGCTTGGCTATACTCTCAACAACGCCTTTGTTGCCATCCCTTTTATTAACAAGTACCGTTATCCACACACCATTACAGGGCGCTCTGACAACAACTGGCCTGTTCTCCGCTACTCGGATGTGTTGCTGATGCTCGCTGAGTCAATCAACGAAGCCACAGGCCCTGATGCTGAGTCGTTGGGTTACCTCAATCAGGTTCGTAAACGGGCTGGATTGAGCGAGTTAAGCGGGCTCACTAAGGACGCTTTCCGTACGGCTGTTCTCAAAGAACGTCGCGTAGAATTAGCGTTTGAAAACCACCGTTGGTTTGACCTGCAACGTACCAAAACTCCTGCCGAACTAGCAGCGTTTATGAATGCTTACGCCGCCAAAGAAAAGGCAAACCCGACAGTGTCACGCGGAGGAATTGCGTTCAATGCACTGGATTATGTTTACAGTGATTTTGAGTACTATTTCCCTATTCCCGCTCCGCAAATTTTGATTAATAGCAAATTGACTCAAAACCCTGGCTACTAAGCCTTGGAGGAATAAGGAGTAATCTGTGTATCTGAACCCTGGTGAGGCGGTTACTGTCAGTGCTGGCGGTTACTCCTAACCGACAAGAGAGGTTTCTCAAAACCTCGATTTATTCGCCTAAATATTAAATACGAGGCGCGGATATTCGGTTTTGAGAAACCTCCTAGTTCAGATTGAAGAATCTGAAACCACAGCGGGGGTCAGTTTCTCAGAATCTGAAACCAGCTGAGAAACAGATACACAGATTCCAAATAAAAGTGATTAGATTTCTACATTCAATGAGTTTTAAATAGTACAAAACCAACCCCTCATCGTATGTTGGGAAAACCTTTCAACCGATGGGGGACAACTCAGGTTCCACCCCTTCATTTCTAAATTAAAATCGTGCAAGAAACAACAGAAACTTTCTGGCTTTGGCTTTTTTTGGGACGACTACACCCCTTAGTTGTCCACTTCCCTATTGGCTTACTTTGTGTCGCATTTGTACTCGAACTCATCGACTGGCGGCATAAATCCAACGAATTTCGAACTGCCACCAAGGCATTGGTCTGGATTGGGGCAGGAAGTGCAGTACTAGCGGCTACTTTAGGGCTATTTTTAGTCAATTTTGAAGACTATGGCGGCGATGCGGTCAGCCTTCACCAGTGGACTGGCCTTGCCACTATGGCTTTATCACTGGGGGCAGTTTGGGCGCTTCGCACTCAAAAAACGGAGCTTTTTAGAGGATTATTAACTTTCACCGTACTTGGTGTCACAATAGCGGGCCACTATGGTGCGCTGTTGACCCACGGAGAAACCTATCTCAGCGAAGTATTACCCTTTGGTAAAACTTCCGAATCTCAGCCTTCAGGTGGAGCCAACTTTACTTTTGCGAGCAACGGTCAGCCGTTGAATGAACAACAACTTAGCGAACTCAACGTGGAGGTTCGGTCTATTTTGGCCCACAACTGCTACAGTTGCCACGGAGAAGCCAAGACCAAAGGTGAATTACGCCTTGATAAAAAAGAATTTATCTTCAAGGGTGGCGAACACGGCCCCATCATCGTGGCGGGTAAACCTGAAAAAAGCGAGATTATTCGTCGCATTACGCTACCTGTAGGTCATAAAGAGGCCATGCCCACCAAAGGCAAGCGCCTCACTGAAAAAGAAATTGCTACCTTGGAATTTTGGATAAAACAAGGAGCCCCTTGGCCCGACGGCCCCGAAAAAAGCATTTACCGCGTTGCGGCCTTAGAGCCTCGCTTACCCGTGCTTCCCCCAGCCACAGCCGAGCTCTCGCAACCCATCGACCGCTTAGTAAATGCCTATTTCCAGAAAAATAAAATTAACTGGAAAGGTGTAGTCGACGACCGTACGTACATTCGTCGCGTTTATTTGGATGTAGTTGGATTACTACCTACGCCCGAAGCAATCAACGTATTTGAATCTGACCCTCGCCCCAACAAGCGCGAAATTTTGGTAACGTCACTGCTTAGTCGCAATGAAGATTATGCACAACAATGGCTAACGTTCTGGAACGATGCCCTTCGCAATGATTATTCGGGAACGGGGTATATTACAGGAGGTCGTTTTGATATTACGAAATGGCTCTATTCTTCACTCAAAAGCAATAAACCGTACAATCAGTTTGTAAAAGAGCTCATCAGCCCCACCAAAGAATCAGAAGGGTTTATTAAAGGCATCAAATGGCGCGGAACGATTAATGCCAGTCAACGAACGGAAATGCAAGCAGCTCAAAACGTAGCTCAGGTATTTTTGGGACTGAACCTCAAGTGTGCTTCGTGTCACGATAGTTTTATCAGCGATTGGAAGTTAGAAGATGCCTACGCTTTTGCCAATATTTTTGCTGATTCAACCCTCGAAATCCACCGTTGCGACAAACCGACGGGTAAAATGGCAGGGCGTCGGTTGTTGTTTAAAGAGCTTGGAACCATCAAAGAAACCCCCGTTACGGCCGAGCGTTTGAAAGAACTTGCCGACTTTTTGGTACAACCTAAAGATGGCCGATTGTACCGTACGCTGGTCAACCGCGTGTGGGCGCAGTTGATGGGTCGTGGCATCGTAGAACCCGTAGACGTTATGGACAACGTTCCTTGGAGCCAAGATTTGCTTGATTGGCTTGCTTACGATTTTGTTCAAAATGGGCACGACATCAAAAAGCTTTTATACACAATTTTGACCTCAAAAACCTATCAACTGCCTTCTATTGGAGTAAAAGATGCAGGTTTACTTACCTCCAATGATTTCGTTTTTCAGGGCATGGTTCGCCGCCGTATGACAGCCGAGCAGTTTGCCGATGCGGTAAGTGTGGCTTTTAATCCAATGTATTCCGATTCGGTGATGGCGCTCAAACGTTTACCCGAAAACATCAAAACCGAAATTCCGTTCCCAAGGGCTTCTTTGGTGATTAATGACCCTTTCATGACTGCCTTAGGCCGCCCTAATCGAGAAACAGTAAGTACGAGCCGAAATTCGCAAGCCAATTTACTTCAAGCTTTAGAATTGACCAACGGGACGAAATTTAACACGACTCTCAAAAACGGAGCGCTAAAATGGCAAGCCAAATACCCTACTTCGGAGCTGCTGGTGAAAGAGCTTTACCGAAAATCGTTGGGACGAGAACCTCAGCCAAAAGAATTGACGGTTGCGCAGAAAATTGTCGGGACCAAACCGAGTGTTGAAGGCATCCAAGACTTGGTCTGGGCGATTGCATTACATCCTGAATTTCAGTTAATTTATTAATGGACAAAACCCCGTTCTTCGTCGGAAAGACAGGCAACAGACCCCTCCTGTCGTCGGGGTGGCAAAGAACAGAAAACCCAATAACTAAAACAGAAAATGACAAATAGATGGAATAGACGGGAGTTTCTCCAAAAAACGAGTGCAGCTACCTTGGCAGCAATGGCAGCAAGTGCCCCCATTCCAAGTTTATTATCAGGCTGTACAAAAAAAATAGGGCAAACCAACGGTACTGCTGACACCGTCATTCTTCTTTGGATGGCTGGCGGCATGGCCCACACCGAAACCTTTGACCCTAAAAGATATACTCCTTTTGAAAAAGGAATGGAAGGTAATCGGGTATTGAGCACGTTTAAGTCGCACCCAACGGTACTCGATGGCATTAATTTTTCGGAAGGACTACAGTCGATTGGCAAAGTGATGGATAAAGGAACCTTGATTCGTTCGTACGTAGCGGCCGATTTGGGGCATATCCTTCACTCGCGTCACCAGTACAATTGGCACACCTGTTACGAACCTCCACAAACCGTAGCCGCTCCCCACATTGGCGCATGGATTGCCAAAGAACTTGGTCCCAAAAATCCCGTTATTCCTGCTTTTATTGACATTGGGCAGCGTTTTACGGTGGGTGAAGCTGAAGAGCTAAAGGCTTTTCACACGGCAGGTTTTTTGGGAAATGAATACGGGCCGTTTTTTATACCTGACCCTAGCCAAGGGCTAGAAAGCGTTCGTCCGCCCGTGGGTATGGATGCCAAACGCTTTGAACGTCGAAACCAACTCTACAACGACCTCATCAGCAGCAGCGCTTTTGGCGAATTTGGTAGCGACTACCAAAAAGAATCGCTTCGTCGGTCGATGGAGCAAGCGTACATGTTGCTCAACTCCCCCGAATCCAAAGCCTTCAATCTTAGTACGGAGCCCAAAGAAATCTACGACATCTACAACACGGGGCGTTTTGGCTTAGGGTGTTTGTTGGCTCGTCGTTTGACCGAACAAGGCGCCCGCTTTATCAGTGTGACCACCGAATACGAGCCCTTTTTTGGTTGGGATACCCACGAAAATGGCCATACGCGTTTGGTCGACATGAAAAAGATGATTGACGGCCCCGTGGCGCAGTTAATCAAAGACCTTGATAAATCAGGACACCTTGACCGCACGCTTATCATTTTGGCAAGTGAATTTAGCCGCGACATGATGGTAGAAGGCCGCCCCGATGCGAAGGTACAAGAACAAGTCAACCAGCCAGAGATTTTGTCGGACATGAAGTTTTACGGAATGCACCGTCACTTTACCGATGGCTGTTCGGTCTTGATGTTTGGCGGAGGGATTAAACGCGGTTTTGCCTACGGAAAAACCGCCGATGAGCGCCCTTGCAAGACGATTGAAAATCCGATTAAAATTGATGGTATTCACCAAACGATTTACCACGCACTAGGCATTCCACCTGATACTCAATACGAGATTGAAAAACGCCCCTTTTACACCACTCCTGATGGAAAAGGGAAAGCCGTGATGGACTTGTTTGCATAACGTATTCTACCATGAAAAAAGAAACGTTTTTTCTAACTTTTGCCGTTGCGGGTATGCTTACGTACTTAGCGTCATGTTCGGGTAGTTCGACCTCCAACGAGGAAGAACTACCCGATAAAGTAAGCTACAACTTTGATATTCGGCCCATTCTGTCTGATAAGTGCCTCGCCTGCCACGGCCCTGATGCCAATAAGCGCCAAGCAGGGCTTCGTCTCGACGACCCCCAAAGTGCTTTTGCCGCCTTGAAGGAAAACCCGTCGGCTCACGCTTTGGTGGCGGGAAAACCCGAATCTTCCGAAGTCTTTTTGCGGATTACGACCAAAGACACGTCTAAAATGATGCCGCCAAAAGAATCTAACCTCAAGCTGAGTGCCCGCGAGGTTGCGCTCATCGAACGGTGGATTGAACAAGGCGCCAACTATGAAAAACACTGGGCGTTTGTAGCTCCCACCAAGCCAGCCGTCCCAGAAGTTGATAACGAAAAGTGGACTAAAAACGAAATAGACTACTTTATCCTTCAAAAACAAGAACTTAAAGGACTCACTCCCAACGAAGAAGCCGATAAAGAGCGGCTGTTAAAGCGGGTGAGTTTTGATTTGGTGGGCCTTCCTCCTACCCTTAAGATGATGGAAGGGTTCATGGCCGACAATAGCCCCAATGCCTACGAAAAAGTGGTGGATGAGCTATTGAAAAACCCCGCTTATGGCGAAAAAATGGCCGTTTATTGGCTTGATTTAGCACGGTATGCCGACTCGCACGGCTACCAAGACGATGGCTACCGTACCCAATGGCCCTGGCGCGACTGGGTGATTCATGCCCTAAACAAAAATATGCCGTATGACCAGTTTGTGACGTGGCAATTAGCGGGGGATTTACTCCCGAGTCCTGCCAACGACCCCACCAACAAAGAACATTTGCTAGCGACGGGTTTCAACCGAAATCACAAAATTACGGAAGAGGGCGGCGTGATTCCCGAAGAGTATCGGATAAGCTACGTTACCGACCGAAACGATTTGTTTGGAAAGGCATTTTTGGGGCTGACCATGGAATGTGCCCACTGCCACGACCATAAGTATGACCCTTTTTCGCAAAAAGATTACTACCAGCTTTTTGCTTTTTTTAACAACGTGAACGAAGTGGGGATTGAATCGGTGATTGGTGGACCTGAAACCTACGCGAAAAAGCCGTTGATGCAAATCAGCAACGATGACGTCAAAAATATCTTAAAATTCATCAATAAACCCGATACCAACAGCTTGATTGTGTCGGTAATGACGGATTTGGACACGGTTCGAAAAACGCACATTTTGCGCCGAGGCGCTTACGACGCCCCAGGCGATGTTGTACAGCCCAATGCTCCTTCGATCATTTTACCTTTCAATAAAAACTACCCCAAAAACCGCCTAGGTCTCGCCAAATGGTTATTTGACAAAAAGAATCCTTTGACGGCTCGCGTTTTTGTTAACCAAATGTGGCAAGAGTTTTTTGGCAAAGGAATCGTAAAAACCCCTGGCGATTTTGGAATGCAAGGCGAACTTCCTTCTCACCCACAGCTACTCGACTGGCTCGCGGTCGATTTGATGGAACATGGCTGGAATATCAAACGCTTAGTAAAACAAATGGTGATGTCGGCAACCTACCGCCAATCGGCCGTGGTGAGCCCTGAAAAATTGGCAACCGACCCCGATAACATCTACCTAGCACGCGCGCCTCGGTATCGCATTCACGCCGAATTTGTAAGAGATGTCGTCCTTTCTAGCAGTGGGTTGCTTGTTCGTAGTATCGGAGGGCCGAGCGTTAAGCCTTACCAGCCCGCAGGCTTATGGGAAGGCGCTACTTCGGGGCGTGGTTTGTTGTCGATGTACGTCCAAGACCACGGTGCACAGTTGTACCGACGAGGTATGTACACGCTCATCAAACGAACGGTTCCTCCACCCATGCTTACCATTTTTGATGCGAGTACCCGCGACATGTGCGAAGTCAAACGCCTACGCACCAACACTCCGCTTCAAGCATTGATTATGCTCAATGACCCTACTGTTTTGGAAGCTTCACGGGTATTGGCCGCCAAACTGTTGGAAGAAAAAACATTGACCAAAGAGAAAATCACGAAAGCGTTCCACCTTATCGTTTGTCGCAAACCGACGGACAAAGAGGTTGAAATCTTAGAAAGTTACTATCAAAAAGAGTTGAAAAAACTCAACCCAGCTCGGGCCGAAAAAGCGCTTGCCGTCGGTGAGTACCCTATTTCGTCTCAAATCGACAAAGTGCAACTCGCTGCGTTGATGCGGATTGTGAATACCATTTATAATTTGGAAGAAACATTAATGAAGACGTAGATCTTTTTTTGGCCCGCAGATTGACGCAAATTTAAACGCAGATATTCGCTGAGTGAGCATTCAGCATTAATCTGCGGTTTTAAATCAGCGCTTTCTGCGGGTAAAAAAAGCTAATAAAGCAACCTGTTTGAATTTATCCTTTGAGCAATATGAGTAAAATTGATAAAGAAATCCTTGAACACGGCCTCTCTTTCAACCGCCGACGCTTTTTGTCAACCATGAGCCTAGGTTTGGGAAGTGTAGCCTTGGGGTCGTTAATGATTCCCAATTTACTCAACGGGGGCGACCAAGACGGGGCCGATTTTGTCCCTGGGATTCCTCACTTTGCCCCCAAAGCCAAGCGGGTGATTTATCTTTTTCAGAACGGCGCGCCTTCCCAAATCGAAACCCTAGATTACAAGCCAAAATTGCGTGAGATGATGGGGCAAGAGCTACCTCCCTCCGTACGAGGTACGCAACGCTTAACGGGCATGACGGCCAATCAGGCCTCTTTTCCGTTGGCAGGCTCATTCACCGATTTCAAACAATACGGCCAATCGGGGGCGTGGATTAGCGATTTGTTGCCTTACACGTCCAAGATTGTGGACGACCTTTGCATCGTTCGCTCCATGTACACCGAAGCCATCAACCACGACCCAGCGTTGACCTTCTTTCAAACGGGCTCTCAGCAAGGCAACCGACCTAGCATGGGGGCTTGGTTGAGTTATGGATTGGGCAATGAAAACAAAAACTTACCCGATTTTGCCGTGTTGCTTTCGCGCGGTATTGGCAACGGGCAAGGGGTCTATTCCAAACTTTGGACCAATGGTTTCTTAGATTCTATTCACCAAGGAGTACAGTTTAGCAAAGGCGAAGACCCCGTATTGTACTTACGCGACCCCGAAGGAATGAATCGGGAAGAACGCCGAGAAATGCTCGATAATTTGGCGGCGCTCAACGACCTTTCTTACAAAGAATTTGGTGACCCCGAAATCACGGCTAAAGTGAAGCAGTACGAAATGGCGTATCGGATGCAAACGGCCGTGCCCGAAGTAATGGATGTATCGAAAGAACCCGATGATGTAGTCAAACTCTACGGCCCCGATTGCCTAGTACCAGGTACGTACGCGGCCAATTGCCTTTTGGCGCGAAAACTATCCGAAAACGGCGTTCGCTTTGTCCAGCTTTATCACCAAGGCTGGGACCAACACGGAAATTTGCCGTTTGAAATCACCAGCCAAGCCAAAGACGTTGACCAAGCCTCAGCGGCCCTAGTAACCGATCTGAAACAGCGGGGGTTGCTCGACGAAACCCTCGTGATTTGGGGGGGAGAATTTGGCCGTACAAGTTATAGCCAAGGGAAGCTGACAGTCGACAATTACGGTCGCGACCACCACCCACGTTGTTTTAGTATTTGGATGGCAGGGGGCGGAATCAAACCTGGGACAATCTACGGCGAAACCGATGAACTCGGCTACAACGTCAGTCGAAACCCCGTTCACGTCCACGATTTTCACGCAACGGTACTTCACCTACTTGGCCTAAATCACGAAAAACTGACGTTCAAGCACTTAGGGCGTCGCTACCGACTCACCGACGTCGCAGGCAGGGTCGTGAGAGACATTATCAGTTAGAATTTTAAGCCATTACCTAAACATGGGCAAAAAACTCAAAGGCATTGCGGAGCAACTGCTTATCGTATCTTGTATTTTCATTCTTTTCTTACTCATTTTTGAAAGCAGATGGGTGGTGCCACAGTGGGTACAGCCCGTCGGAAGGATGCACCCTCTCCTCCTCCACTTTCCTATTGTTCTGTTACTTTTAGCACTGGGAATGGAGTTTTTTCGGTTCAAATCCCCCTACGCCTCCAACGAATTTTACCGTGCTTTCTTGAGTAATTTTTGGCTTGTAGGCTCGTTTACCGCTGCCATTACCGTCATTATGGGGCTTTTTTTGGCCAAAGAAGACGGCTACGCTGGTGATGTGCTAACTTCCCACAAATGGCTTGGTATTGCTGCTTTTGGATTGAGCACCGTCCTCTATTTTGGCCGAACTACCCCTTGGTACACCGAAAAAATCGCCCAAGGTAGCTCCATCGTCATCGCTTTGGCGCTACTCGTTGGGGGGCATTACGGGGCCACCCTTACCCACGGCGAACGTTTTATTACTGAGCCACTGACCCGTGACGAAACCGTTCCGCTTGATAAAGCGCTGGTTTACGACCACGTTATTCAGCCTATTTTAGAACAAAAGTGCGTGAGTTGTCACAATCCCGAAAAATTAAAAGGAGAGTTGTCGCTCGTCAATGAGGCTGCCCTGTTGAAAGGGGGAAAATCGGGAAAGCTGTTTGTGGCAGGCAAACCTGAACTTAGTTTATTGCTCCAACGTATCCATTTGCCCAACGACGACAAAAAACACATGCCTCCTGTAGGTAAGTCACCCTTGACGGACCAAGAAAAGCTGTTGTTGGCTTTGTGGATTAAATCAAATGCTGAGTTTAAGAAAAAAGTACTCGATTTGCCCGCTCAAGATTCGCTACGGATGATAGCAGCGGGGCTTTTCCAACAAGAAGAAACCCCTGAAAATCACTTTGATTTCAGCGCTGCCGACGAAGAAACGATTCAAAAGCTTCGGAATAATGACCGCACTATTGCTCCGCTTTCGTTGAATTCACCCGCATTATCGGTCAATTTATACAATAAAAGCTCGTACGCTCCCGAAAGAATTCAAGAACTCAGCGAAGTAAAAACACAAGTGGTTTCGCTGAATCTCAACAAATTACCCGTCAAAGATGGCGATTTGAAAGCAGTGGCGAAATTTGAAAACTTACAAAAACTTGACTTAAATTTTACGGATATCACAGGCAAAGGGTTAGCAGAACTTACGGGCTTAAAACAACTCGCTACGCTCAATATTTCGGGCACCAAAATCACGCGTGGGGAGCTCCAACCCCAACTGGAGAAGCTAAAAAGCCTCAAAAGTGTTTCTGTTTGGAACACAGAATTGACTCCTTCTGATGTTCAGCAATTGCAAAAAACGTTTAAGAATGTACAATTTATTGCGGGTTTTAAAGACGATGGTACCAATCCCATCAAACTCAATCCGCCTCAGGTCAAAAACAGTTTGATGGTGTTTTCGCAAGATATTTTGGTGAAGCTGCACCACCCTATTCGTGGGGTTGAAATTCGCTATACCACCGACGGAACTGCACCTGACAGCATTCATTCGGCACTTTTTACCAACCAAACAGTACTGAATAAAAGCACAAAAATTAGGGCGAAAGCCTTTAAAAAAGGGTGGTTTGGAAGCGATGAAGTAACCTTTGATTTTTACAAAAACACCTACAAACCCGACAGTATCCGCCTTCTGTTACCCCTCAACCGCGTCCATCAAGCCGCAGGTGCCAACTCCTATTTTGATGGCATTTTAGGTACATTTAACGCAAACAGTCCTGCCTGGGCCAACAATTGGACGGGAGTACGAAACAATGATTTAGCGGTCGTGTCGGAGTTTAAAAAGCCAATCTCGTTGTCTTCAGTAGGGCTGCGAATTATGGAAGAAACCGAAACGGGCATCTTTCCGCCTGAGTTGATTGAAGTTTGGGGAGGCACCCAACCGAATCAGTTGAAGCTCATCGCTAAGCTAAAACCTACAATGCCAACTCAAGTCAGAACGCACACGTTACAAACCGTTACTTGTCAATTTAAACCTCAGCAACTTACGCACTTAAAAATTGTGGCCAAACCGCTCCAAAAAATCCCTGATTGGCACGGCAGCAAAGGCCGAACGGCGCTACTTCTTGTGGATGAGCTACTATTAAATTGATTCCAAAGTAATCAATTTAATAGTAATGTTAAGTAGCCGTTACGAGTGGGTTTATTTTATGTTTAGGAAAGCTATTCCAACTATTCGTAGAAAGACTTTCTAGTGACTACTACCGACTGTAGAAGTTTTTTTTAAAAGATTAAAAAACTTCACCTATATCGATAAAAAAACCATGAGACCCATGACTACCAAAGGCATAATCTATAGCAATATTCGTTCGTGAGTGTTTATTTAGCTTTACTCTTAAACCAGCCCCTGTTGCCAACGCCCACAGCTCAAAACGATTAGAAATAGGCTCTGTAAAGGATTGAGCATTAGCAAATATTACACCTCCTAAAAGGCCATTTCTTGTTAATCCAAACCTATATTCTATTTCATTATAAAGCCAATTTTTCCCTCTAAATCTGCCTTGCAGATATCCCCTACCAGTTCTATCATTAAAATCCCATGCTGTACTTGGTAAATCTAAATAGGGCAAGTTACCTTTCAAAAGGAAAGTGGTATAACTCCAAATAGCTAAGACGTTTTTTGAAAATTTTGGCAGTGCGATATAATGTTTGAAGTTAGAAACAAGTAATTCTGAATGAAAATCACTACCAAGTCCCGTCAAATTTCTTCTCAAGTGAAAATGAAAGTAAGTACCTTTTTCTGGGTTAATTGAATTTGTACGATTATCGTATAAAAAATTTATTGAATACCCCATTACAAATGATTTGTTGGTAATACCCAAAGGATAAATTGTTTGAAGTTGCTTCGTACTAGCAGAATCTTGCTTAATATTCCAATGTCTATCCAAATGAATACCTAGCCCTATATACCATGATTTATAAATATGCTTGTATAAAAAATCGTGAATTCTCAAGTAGTTATAGACTTGTTTTATTTCATTTGATGGCAATGTCTTAGTCCCTAACCCAAATGTACTCTGTGGGTATTTAAATAAATGCATTTCACCAACAAAATTATACTTATTTTGTTTTGTCCAAAAATTAATAGTAAGTGGAAAAATAAATTGCTTTTTAGATGTAATAGTTGGTATAAATAATAAACTTGAAAAATTTGCATGCGGCCGTTTAAAGGAAGCATTTAGCGACACACTTGCCTCATAGTGAGTGGTAAGAGTATAGCCAACCCCTGGCAGAAGGTTAAACATAATTCGTTGTCCAATCCCTTCATTTACAATTGGTTCACTGGGTAACTTTAAGTTGAATGTAGTACTCACTACATCCATAATATCAACGTTTGATTTATTTTGTATTGAGTCCTTTTCTTGGCAAAAGCAATGGCTACCCAGGCCAATAATAAGTAATATAACTAATATTCGCATTAGTTAATAATTTTGCCATTTTTATATTTTTTATTCACACGATAAGGCAAAATTAATACTTTTCTAAACTTTCCTACCTGATCCTTCTCCATTTCTGAATCAACTCCAAAAACAATATCCTTTGAGGGCATTTTCATGTAAGTTCCAAAAATTCGGTCCCAAATACTTAAAACATCCCCATAATTACTATCTGTAAATGGTTGTTTGTAATGATGATGAACTTGATGCATATTCGGAGTTACCAATAAATAACTTAGCACCCTATCTATTTTTTCTGGCAACCAAATATTAGCATGAGCAATCACATTAGAAATGATTTGAATAAACTGACGAGCCATTAACATCCAAAAAGGAACTCCAGTTAAAAATACCCAAAATAGGGTAAATAGAAGCCGAATCAAAGTTTCTCCAGGGTGCTCTCTTAATGTAGATGAAACATCAAGGTTTTGATCCGAATGGTGCACTAAATGAAACAACCAAAGTGGTCTAATTTTGTGCATAACAACATGATAAACATACTCAAATAAATCAAGTAGAACAAACGATATTATAAACAGTATTAATAAATTCCTTACTCCTAAACGATATATAATACCCACATGGTGAATTTCATTCCAATGTAAGGCTTTATTAAATACCATACCTAACACAAATTGAACTGGTGCATCAAAAATTACAAATGTGGAATTTAACAACGCATGTTTCCACTTTTGATAATCTAATTTAAAATTTAGAATATTTTCAAAGTGCCAAAAAATAGCAATTGTTATAACTAATATTGCTATTCGATGCAAATCTTGAACACGATTAAAATAATCAATGATAGACCCCATTTTTGAAAAATTATTGTTTTAAAAATAGATTTTTTGAGTATTTATCAACAGTTTCAAAAGAAGCCCGTTCTAGTGTGAGGGTTTGACTTAACCATCTGAATAGTATGTATCCAATAACTTCTAATTGATTTTGAGAGTTAATACGCGCAAATGCACTATATTTTCTATGATGATAAGCATCAATAATTTCACCTTCAGACCATTCATTTTTATTAAAAATAAAGTTTTTCATACAAATTGTATTAATAAAACGAACATTATCTATTGGATCAATTGTATGGCCTTCTTCATTCTCTTTAAAAGCCGCATACCAAAGTACTTTTCCGTAGTATCTATTTCCTTCCTTATAGCATCTTATAATAGCATTACGTTCCGTAGTAATCCAATCACCTACAATTGCATCAGAGGAAATTTGTGCAATAATGGAATTAAAAGGCATCATTGACAAAGTAAAAAATAGTTTTATTATCTTACTCATTATATTACTACATTTAGCTACATTATCTAATAGAAATATGTTTATTAATAATTTCAAATAACTATCCACTAGTTTAAAATAGTAGAATCATCTAATGAATTGTGAGGATACAAAAAATATGTATAAATTATTCACTACAAGTAGTTGTGAAAGCAATATTAAGATATTCTAGGTGTAGAGAGTTGTTAAATTTCAAAAACTTCAATACAAAAATTGAGAAGTCTATTTTTGCATAAGTGCTTTTTAATACAGCTTTATGTTGCCCAAAACAACACTTTTATCTGATATATTCGTCTTAAAATTCCATTAAACCTTGAGCTATAAGGTATCTTAAGGTTATAAGAAGAGCATTCACACACAAGCCATTATTCACATAACAACCTGTGTGTAAATCAATTAAGCAGAAGTTACAAAGGTTTTTTCTGGTAGGTTACTTCAGCTAAGTACCCGATGGCATTGAATCGTAAAATTGCTTTTTGCGCCTCCGATTTTTGCTTGATATCGCTACAATGAGGCCCTTTTTCAAAAAAATAGACGTAAAATTTTTGGTCACGCATTCCCAATTGGTGAATATCAGGTCGACCGAGGAGGTGCCCTACTTCATCAATGTGTTTTTTGAGGAGTTGGGCTTCTATTTTCTTAAAATCGGCCAATTGATTTTTTCGAATACCCTCGCACCCACCACGGTCACTTCGCCATTTTTTTAAATCAAGGCCGCCAATTTGGTCGGGGGGAGCTGAACATCCTAGTAAACTACCCAACACAACCGTTATCAAAAATCCTTTACTTATTTTCATTTTTCTTGTTCATTTTAAAACTAAGTGCCTACGCACAGTTAATACATTGTAAATTAACTAGCTTTATTTTTTACCCGCAGAAAGCCGCAGAATTATAAACGCTGATTTTCGCAGAAAAAGGGCTTTATATGGTCATTAATCTGCGACTTTCAATCGGCGTCAATCTGCGGGTAATAGTTAAAGTAACTTAGCTTACAGTGTAGTTAATTGTTATCCGTTAATTGTCTTGAATATCAAGAATTTAGCATTAAGTTTCTGGTAATCAGCACGGTTAACGATTAACATTGCTCTTTTACTTATTGCTCTTGGTACAACACTTGCACCAACGTTTGTCCCACTGCCTTGAGCGTGTTAGGGTCGATGTTGCGCATATCGTCGGTATGGGTATGCCAAGCATCGAAGAACGTTTTCGAAGGATTGTTCATTTGTAAGTGAATGATGTCAACCATTGGAATTTTGGCCGTTTCATTAACTGGCAAGTGGTCATCGGTAATAGCGGCCCCGTCTTCTTGGATAAAATAAGAGCTGTATCCCAACTGGCTTGCCACATTCCAGATATTCCGAGTGATTTCGCCAGCGTACTGGTTTGAAAAAGCTTCTTTAGGGAAAGTCGCCCCTTTGGCTCCCACCATATCTAATAAAACCCCGTAGTAAGCAGTATAATTAGGAACATGTTTGTTGGCCGCCCAGTACTGCGAACCTAGGCAAAAGCCCGTAAATTTATCTTTGGCAACTGCCGCATTTCCACCATCTTCTACGTCAAAAAACATAAGGTCGACGCCAACCGATGGTTTTTGAGCCGCTTGCTGAATCACACGGGCGATTTCGAGCAACACCCCTACCCCACTCGCTCCGTCGTTCGCTCCGTCGATAGCTCCTTTTTTATTGGTAGAATCTTCATCGGCCACAGGACGGCTATCCCAATGGGAAGCCAATAAAATACGTTTTGTTGCTTGCGGGTTGATACTTCCGATGATATTGCGCGCATTGAGTTTAGAACCATCGTAATGCGTTGCCGTAAATTTTTGCTCGGTCACAGTACAGCCAAGACGTTTCAATTCGGCGACCAAATAATCTCCGCATTTCACATGGGCCGACGAATTGGGGACGCGTGGTCCAAATTTCACCTGATTATCAACGTATTTAAAAGCTGAATCACCGCTAAAGGCAGGGGCTTTCACTAAATTTGAAGCCGAAGACTCGGTCGTTTGCTCTGATGACGTTGAACTTGAGTTGGTACCACAATTCCAGAGTGTTATTGCTGTCAATACAGATACCACCCACTTAGCTGATTTAAACATGGAGTTGATGTGCTATTTTTTTGAGTGCACAAAAATAACCAATTACTCCTTTGTATAACTAATGCCCTTAAAGAAGTGTTTTGTATTTCAACGCAGGTTTTTCAACAAAATGCCACGATAGCCAAGCCAAAGGTAGAACTATTGCAAAGGCAATGAGCACCTGCCAGTATAATTCTAGCTTGCCTTGGAAAAACGATACCAGTGTTTGTTGTACTGGAAAAGCATAAATGTAGATACCATAAGAATAGTCGCCGCTTTTTCCGAAGTTGTTGATTGAACCTTTGAGGAACGATAAATAAAAAATTATGTAGGATAAACTGAAATACCTCATCCAAGTAATTGATACTAAAGGAATATAGCCATTTTCAGCAATTGGATATAGCCCCAGCCAAAGGAGCAGTGCCGCAACCGCAATCCACCATTTTAAAGGAATTTGCTTTTGATACACACCATAAATCATACCTAAAACAAAATAAATCCCAAAATCTAACAATGGAAATAACCCTAAGTGAATAATTCTCAAAGGTTTCTCATATTCCTTTATGGTAGTGTGAAAGGCGCAAAAAATAATAAAAAAGACAAAAAACAATCCCACAAAAATTGACCATCTTTTTCGAAACAACAATGAAGCTACGATGACAAACAAATACATTGTAAATTCATAAGCTAACGTCCACAACGAACCATTCGCTACTTTAAAAGGATTATTTTCAAAAACTCCTGGCAGCATTGTTGTTGTGCTAGGATATAGTTTAAGATAATCAAAGAAACGGTAGGTTGAAAAATTAGTAAAATAGTCTTTTAAAGGCAAGATTGTATTAATTGGGCCAATAATAAATACGGTAAAAACGAGTGCCACAAAAAGCCCTGGGTAGATTCTCAGCACGCGTTTAAACAAATAAGAAAGCTGTGAAGAGCTATTTTGATTACTTTTCAACACAAGATAACCGCTGATTATGAAGAAAATACACACGGCCATGTGCCCTGATGGGAACAAGCCTAATGTCCCATTCTCGATTAAATCAGGTTTATTATTTAGGGGAAAAACGTGTCCGACTACTACTAAACTGGCTGCTAGAAATCGAATAAAGTGAAAATTATTAGATTCATTCATTGGTACTATCGTTAACGATTAGCGATATAGCTACTTCATTTTATGGCTTAGTTAACAAATATAGTAGAAAGAATTTAAAGAACCGTAGAAGATAGTTCTTTGTAATGCGTCGCTTTTTCATTTTCTGACGACTGGGTCGCATAAATAGAAAAAGCAGTGCCATAAAACAGCACTGCTTTTTCTATTTATGATTGAAGAGCTATTTCACTTTTTCAAAAATTAAATCAGCAATTGCTTTCATTCCTTTATCGTTGGGGTGCTTGGCCACTGCGGGATCCGTAAATAAGCCATACGCATAATTTGAGCTGTCTTTGCCTATTTCCTCAAGACTTACCCAGTCATAGCCATTTTCTTGAGCTATTTCTTTCAAGATTGTATTCGTATTTGGAAAGCCTTCCCAAAACGTACTCGTAATGACTACTCTTGCGTTTGGTAGCTGCTTAATCATATTAATATACCGAAGCATTGTAGCTTTATAGGTACTTCCAGGAATTTCCCAATCTTTGTTGTTTTCCCCAAGTCGAATGATAATCAAATCACTCGTCGCAAATAGCGTCCCATAATCACGCTGAGCTTGACCAAAATCATAATTTGTAAAATCATTCTCAATACGCGCAGTGGGAAAAATATTTGTTTGTACGGTTGGGCTATTTGTTTTTAATAACCCTTCTAGTACTGACTTATAATCTTTGTCAGCCGCTGAAGCAGCCATTCCCCAGTTACCTGACCACCCAATTGGCTCATAAGGCCCATGTTGCGTAATGCTATTTCCAACGAGCAATACTTTCGAGTATGATACATTATACGTAAACTTCACAATTTCTGAGTACGTCGTTCCTACTTTTCCTCGTATGTATAAATCGCCAGAGTTCTTCACGGTAGCTTGACTCCCCGTTTGCCAATTTTGGGTAGTTCCCCATCGGTACTCTATTTCGTACGCTTTACCATTGGTCGTTGCCAAGCCAATAGGCGTAGAAAAATTGATAGTCGTACCATAAGGATATGTACCATTTTGTAGATTCGGACTAGGAGCAGGTACGACTGGGTTTTGTGGATTGACCGTTCCTCCGTTCACTATTCTGAAGGAAACAGGCACACACTTTACGTTTGCACAGTTTACTTGTTGCGCCCACAGTTCAGTACAAACTGTACTGAGAAAAACGATCCATACTATTCGAACAAGTTGCAACATAAAATTTGAGGTCAAATTTCTAAATCTCATAAAACCTGTTCCTCAAATAGTATGCCAAAATCTACTATTATCACTTAAAGTTTACCAAATTTCACCGTTCTTACCTCCCCATTTGCTTCTGTAATCAAAAAATAACTACCTTGAGGTAGGCTTCTATTACGCAAATCAACGTATAAATAGCCGTCTGACACCCAAAAGTCTTTATTAAACGTTAAAGTCGTGCTCTGCCCTGTTTGGGCAATAAGGGTCAATTTTCCATTAAAAACAACAGAATTAGGAACTTTCATAACGAACGTTTCAAAGCAGGGATTGGGATATACTTCCCACTCTTGTATTGCTTGGGTCGCCTTCACCGTAAACTGAATACTCGCAGCACTTACTTTAGCGGAGTCGCTGTAAGCCGTAGCTTCAAGCCTATAACGCCCCGCAATGGGAACGAAGCCTAGTTCTTCATCAAAAAGCGAAAAGGGGAAACGAGTTGCTGTAAAAGTCTTAGAATAGGGTCCTCTCAGAACAAAATTCACTTTTGTCGCGGGGGCTTCGCTGTTGGCATACATGGTAATTCGCTGGGGCAACGTAGCTTCACTCAAAACATCCCCTTCGTTGAGCAACCCCATACTTCTGCGTTGACCTGCCTTGCCCGCTTGAATGAGTTCAAAACTCATCTGTGCTTGTTTTACCACAATTTTAAACGTTGTCGTCGTCGAAGTTTCGTCATCATCTACGCCCCTTAAGGCAACGGTGTAGGTTCCCGACGCAGTCGCTACCCCCGTAAGTTCATTGTTTTTAAACGTGAGCCACGCGGGCAAATTGGGCGCTTCAATGCGATCTACGTAGCCGTTGGTATCATAAAAAAGGGAATCGGACACTTTGTACGAAAACCGTTGAGTTACGTACAATTGGGCATCGGGAATGGTATATCTCAACACAGGTGGGACATTTTGAGTCCCGTACAAATCAACCTTGATGACAAAAGCCGTCTCGACCGAGTCGCCTCCGTTGTCATAGGCCCGAATCCCTACTTTGTACACGCCTAGTTCCGTAGGCGTCCCTTTTAACGTCGACGTGGGAGCGTCGTACGTTAACCAAGTCGGGAGTCCAACGGCTTTGACTTTGGTGATTTCTCCATCGGGATCAGTAAAAATAGATGTGGGGACTTTAAATCGAAAGGCTTTGTTTTGCGCAATGGTTTTTTCGGGCAAAAGTTGCTTTACGGTAGGTGTACGGTTAAGAATTTTCACCTTAAACGACGTCTCCGCATACGCACTGTCATCGTCTATTCCTCGCAGCGTAATCGTAAATGTTCCTTGCTCTTGGGGATAAGCCGAAAATTCTTTTGAATTAAACGACATCCAAGGCCGTAAACCAGTGGCTTGAGTACGAACAATAACACCGTCGGGGTCATCAAAAATGTCACCTTGAATCGGATACGAAATGGTTTGATTGAGAGAGGATTCAAAATCTGGCAAAGTTCGCTTGACGACAGGCTTTTGGTTAACGTTCACTATTTTGAGCAAAAAGCTGGTTTGTACCGTTGCACCTTCGTTGTCAATGGCTCGTAAAACTATTTTCGACTCCCCCAACTGGTCGGGAACAACCCCCGTCAATGTCCCATTCGAAAAATTGAGCCATTGTGGTTTTTCGAGTACTTCTACGGTCACGATTTCGCCATCGGGATCTAAAAACACATCCTTTGGTAAAGTATACGAATACGTCTTTTTAGGTTTTGTCGCTCGGTCAATGATCGGGTTCGCCACCACTGGGTACACATTTGCCCCTAGAATCCGCCAGTAGTCTTCACTCAAAATGTCTTCCTCCAATTTGATTGTAATCGGAGTTAAGGTAGAAGAATATAAGCTGTACCACCTTTTGTAGGCGTTTTTAAGGGTAGAGTCAAGCGCTTCTGTCAACGAAGCACTCAGCTTCACTGGCGGCTGGTTTGGCACTAAAGCAACATCAACCCATCGCTGAGCGGCTATTTTCATCAATTGTGAAGTTCGGTCTTCTACCGTACTAATCACAAAAGTTACAATTTTACTTCCGTGCTGAAAACATTCATCAAACTGCCGAAGCAACTGATCGTTAGTTACCTGAGGATTGTAAAAAACCTCGTTGAGTACCCATTTCCCATCGGCATTTGAACGCAACACATCTGTGATCCAACGGTGGTCATAATAGGGATCATCATGTACTTTTATTCCCTCTACTTTTTCGCTCAAATTTCTAAACCCATACGATACCAACATTGCCGAAAAGTCCTCAGTCACTGTTCCAAACTCATTGACAATTTTATACGTTGGATTGAATTGTTTAATTTTAGTCACGGTGTTATCGACAAATCCTTTGAGTTGGGAATGCAAAAACACGTACCAATCTTTTCCTTGCCTCAACTGATACGAAGGCAATGGATTATAGATGGTTCTGGGCGGAACTAGATTTTGAAACGAAGTAAACTTCGTTTTGCACAGATAATTGAGCTTCTGAATGGTTTTGTAGTAGGTTGACGCCCATTTACGATACGCCTCAATCGAAGGCTGTGAATAATCAAAACTAGCTAAGTAACTTTTCTCATTACCAAATTGATTCTCATGGGAAAACCCTAATTCTTGTGTAGGCAAATTCCCAAAAGATATGTACAGAATTTTTCCTTGATTTTGGTATTGATTGTAACGTTCGCAGACTTCTACAATGAATTTTTGAGCCTTTTCGGCCGTTGGAGCGTGCGAGAAACTAAAACAAGTTCGGTCGTATACTCCTTTTAAAGGGCGGCCTAATTCGTCTTTCATCGTCTCGTTATCAGTCCAAAAACCATCCAAGCGATAATTGAGTCGCCCTACTATGATTCTCAGGGCAATCTTCGCGTTTGTTTTCGCTAAGTACTCAATTTGTCGGTCGTATTGTCGCCAATCTGCCGCTGAGGTTGAACTTTTATACACTTCATCCCACTGTATCGTCAGCGCTACTAAATTACAACCTTGTTGAACCGCTGTTTCGATAAGGTCTAATCCAGCTTCGGGTCGAGGATCCAAATTCAACAACTGCAACCCCACGTATCGTTGCTGCGCGTCATTCTGAGCAAAAGCTAGGCTACTCCATAAAACACCTAACAAGGCTAGAAATATTTTTTTCATTTTAAAATAACAAACTGATTTTTAGAACCTTACCTCACCTTAAACATTTGATTAGTATTTCACTACCCGAAACACTTTCCATGTCGCATCTTCCTGTTGTAATTTTAACCAATAGACCCCCGAAGCGAGGCGAAGTTGCCGTAAGTTAAACGAAATCTGCGAACCCGACCGAAAGATTGTTTCTTCGGGAACGGAGATTTCTTGCCCTAAAAGCGTCACAAATCGCAAAGAAGTAGGTTTTCCAGCAGGATGTTTTAAGTGCAAAAAATCGGTCGCAGGATTGGGGAAAATAGTCCAATCTTCTACCGCTGTAGGTTGCTTAGTGACAGGGTCCGTAGGCACAATTTCAAATCGGTATTCGGTAGAAGCAATCAACTGTTTTCTGAAATAGGCTTTTCCTCGCAAAAAGTACGTTCCCACCACCACAGGTAGCCCAGCATCGCCCTCATAAAGTGAAAAAGGCGAACTCGTCGTGTATTTTTTTTGGGACTGCGCTCCCGCAAGTTCTAAGTCAAAGGCATCAAAAACGGCGTCACAATCAGCATACACATTGACTGCAGCGGGAAGTTCATGTTGAAGAAGTTTCTCTTGGGACTGCAACCGTTTTATCAAAAAACGCTGTCCAGGCTTCCCCGCTTGAATCAAATCGAAAAAAACTGTTGGGTAATTGATGGTTATCGTGAATGTCGTTTCCACAACTGCCTCCTCGTCGTCGTACCCCCGTACCCGCACGGAATACACGCCTACGGTATCGGCCAACCCCCGAATTTCACCCTTTCGGTATTGCGCCCACGCAGGAAGCCCAATGACTTCCATACGACTTATAAAACCGTCGGAATCAACAAACGTGCTATCTGAAATGCTAAAAATAAAGGGCTGCTTGTACAGCCCTACTGCATTAACAATGCGTTTGCGCACGGTAGGAGCACGATTGGAGCGCCCCAAGTTATCGACAACAATCGTAAACAACGTCTGTACGGAGGCGCCATCGTCGTCGGTAGCACGTACGGTAAAGGTATAAATCCCGATTTGGGGAGGCGTTCCTGTAAATACGCCGTTGGAAAAGGTTAGCCAACTAGGCTGATTCTGCAATTCTATTTTACTAATGGCTCCGTCGGCATCCACAAACACTTCCGAACTCAGACGGTATGAAAAGGGAGTATTCACCCTAATAGTCTTTGTAGGAAAAAGATTTTTAACATAGGGAGCGCGGTTAATGGCCCCTTGTAAAGAATCGGCCAAAATATCTTCGACCATTCGAATACTAACAGGGCTACGATTTGCCTCAGGCCCTGCTCGGTTTGCCCATTCGCTGTATACCCCTCCACTAAAATAACCAAACTCAAGTACCCGCGACAAATTGTACGTCATGTAGGCTTTAGGCGTTACTTCGGCAAAAGGGCTTGATAGCCACTTGGTAGCAACGCTTTTCAGGATTGGTTTTGCTTGCTCTAACACTTCTTTCGTCCCCAGCACCACGCTTATCCAGCGCGCCCCGTGCGCATAGCTTTCATCAAATTGTTTAGTAATGAGTTCAGTCGCTTTGTCTCCCTTAAAATCGGGAAAAACTTCGTTAAGAATCCATTGGTTAGGCAATACGTTGCTCCGTAAAATATCCATCGAGAATCGGTGGTCATACCGAACGTCGTTATTTATCTTTACCCCATCGGTAGAAGCATTCAAATCCTTAAAAGCAATACTACCACAAACAGTACTAAGCTGGTCAAATACCGACCCAAAATCAGTAATAACGCGGTACCCCGAATGAACATTTTTGATGGCTTGAGTGGTCTGTTCAATAAAAAGCTTAAAAATGGCATGCCGAAATACGTACCAATCTTTACCTGCCTGTCCCCAAAATACTTGGTCGCGGTTGGTCAAGGCCGTGGGCGGTTCTACTTCTTGAAAGCTTTTGTAATCCGTTTGCCAGAACACATTGAGTCGGGCAATTTTGGTGTATTTTCGGCTCAACCACGTCCGAAACTCGCGTTTCATGGCGGGTGAATAATCAAAAACCGTAGGTTGAGCGTAGCCCTCGGGCGAGTTTTCGTGGAAGTAACCCGTTTCTTGAGTGGGTGTCAAACAAACGGATACCCACGCTAATGCACCCTGTTCTTGGATGGCTTTGTACCGTTCGCACACTTCTTTGATAAAAACAACCGCTTTATCAACCGATGGCTGATTGGCGAAGGTAAAATAGGTGCTCGAATAACCCGCCACCAACGCTCGCCCTTGCTGGTCCCGCTGACGTTCTTCATTTGTCCAAAAGCCCGCGATTCGGCTTTCGTTTCGTCCCAAATAAATGCGTATCGCTATTTTTGCCCCTAGCTTTTGCGCCAAGGCAATTTGGCTATCGTACTTTTTCCAGTCGGGTTGCGACGTAATCGTGGGATAGACATAATCCCAATGAATAGTGATGTGGACGGCATTGCAACCTGCCTTTACGGCGTCTTCCATCATGCTCAACTCAGCATCGGCAGTACGGCTCAAATTGAGCTGTAAATAAGCCAAATACCGTTGTTGGTCATTGGCTCTCACTCCTGAAACCATCAACATCATCCCCAACCACCAAAAACACCATTGACGCTTCATACCATCTAGTTTAGTTATTTCAAAAACGAAAAAGGGTTAAAAAGTTAAGAAAAGCAATGTTTCCCAAACTTTCTAACCCTAAAATGTATATAAAGGCTACTTAAATCGACTTTTTACCCGTCATGCGGAATGTATACGTGTACGCTCTTCCTAAGCTGTCTTTGTCGTTGGCTACGTTTTCAAAGGTAATGGAATTGCTACCGATGGTACCAATTTTCACGCCTGTATCCAACATGTCGTATTGACCCGTTGCGCCATCTACTTTTTTCAGTTCAATGCTATCAAACGCATCACTGTCTTTCTCTGTCTTACCAGTGGCCGTGTATTTAACGGTTTGTACAAAAGCAATTGTTACAATGTTTGATGACTTTTTAGCGACATCCAATACCGCCGTCAACTCATACCCATTTCCTTTGATAGGAAGCGTAGTGGTCTCCGAAATCTCGGACGTAGCAGTAGCATATTTGATAGATTCCGTAATTTTTTCAACGTTGTAAGTTCCAATCACCTGATCGGCAGGTTCTGGTTCGGGTTCCGTTTTTGAGCAGCCTGCCAAAAGTGCTACCGCCAAAAATAGAGATGCGTAGATATACTTTTTCATGGTGATTGAGATGTTAAAAGTGGCTTTTTGTTTAGTAAGTTCGTATTTTCAGGATTCTATCCCTCATTTTTAGGGAGAAATTTGCGCCTCATTCTATAAAATGAGAATTCTTGAGCAAAGTATTAAATCTTTGGAAAAATTACAAATAAGGCCTATTTTGTTTCGCCCACTTCCCATCAAGGCCAATAATCGTATTGCGCATAACGCGCTGCTTCCGTGGCGGTTTCAGCACCTAGTAACTTGCTCACTACATAGTACGACATATCAATGCCTGCCGAGACTCCCGCCGATAGAATTATTTTCTCATTATCCACGTAACGAACATTTTCTACGACTTCGATGGCAGGCGATATTTCTCTCAAGGCATCGAGGGCCTTAAAGTGAGTGGTGGCTTTTAAGCCTTCCAACAACCCTGCTTGTCCCAAAATTAGCGCTCCCGTACAAACAGATAACAATAATTCGACTTGAGCGGCTTGCTTTTTTACCCAATCCAACACAACGGGATTGTGCATTTCGCGGCGACTTCCAAACGGAACGCCATCGGCAGTAAAACCACCGCCGCCAGGAAGAATGACTATATCAGCCTTGGGAGCATTTTCCAGCGTAAAGTCGGGGACAATGGTTAGCCCATTTCGAGCAACTACGGGCGAACGTTCGGCCACGGTAAACACATGAAATGGTTTCTCAGGAAGCGTTCGTAACCCCGTAACACTAAACACCTCATAGGGCCCCGCAAAATCGAGTACTTCTACCTCGTCAAACAAAAAAATGGCTACGCTTCTAGTCATTGTAGATGAACTATTTAAAGTTTTTAACAAAAAATAATTATTTTTTATATGTTTTTAGTACAATAAAAATACAATTCAAAAATCAAATAAGTTACTGATAATCAATAATATAAACAAATCAACAATTCGTTTAATTGCATTTATACAAAATTCAAAAATCCACTCATTAAATCTATTTTCTTTAGACTTAAATCCATTGAAACAGGCTTCTCCGTAGGTATGTTCGTATTTGATTTCCAAATGCTATAAACGTAAAAACGCCTCATTTCAATGGAAAAATCAACTAGTACACAAACAAAAGCCAAAGGGCCTACAATTCCAAGTATTCCTTCTGCTGAACGAAGATTGTTCTTGCGTCATCTAGGGCTTTTTGCAGCCTCTACGACTTCATTTTTGATGGCTTGTTCTAAAAGTTTAGACCTCGCTCCTACCGATGGATCAATTGTACATTCAGGGGCGAGAATAAATGCGGATGGGTCTATTGATTTGGGAACAGGAGACATTGGAATTCTCAATTACGCTTACGCTTTAGAGCAACTCGAAACAGCATTTTATACACTTGCCCAAGAAAAAACAGCAGGGTTAACATTCAACGAACTTCAAATATTACAAGAAATTCGGGAGCATGAACTGGTTCACCGCGAATTTTTTAGGGCTGTTCTCGGTGCCAACGCAATTCCTGACTTAGATTTCGACTTTTCAATGGTCAATTTTAATAACCGCAACAGTGTTTTTGAGATGGCTAACAAGCTTGAAAGTACGGGTGTAGGTGCATACAATGGTGCGGCTCGCTATATCAAGAATGCAGATATTATTGGAATTGCGGGTAAAATTGTTTCCGTAGAAGCACGTCACGCCTCAGTGACTGGTCACATGTATTTGCCATTGCCAGGCTCGAACTATTCATTTGGGTTTGGGACTACAGATTCAAATGGTTTGGACATCGTCTATAAACCTTCGGATGTATTACCGATTGCCCAAGGGTTTATCAAACAGAAACTTTCTGGAGCAAACTTACCAACTACCAACGCCTAAAACCACAGCAAAATCATGAATATCTTCAATATCCTTTCTGACATTGAAAAAATTGACGGCGATGCCGCTGAAAAATTCAACTTTTCTCGCCGCAAAATGCTTAAGACAACCTCCGTTGCCGCTACTGCGGGAAGCCTTTTTTTTGCAGGTGTACTAAATAAAGCCTATGGGCAAAGTAACACAATAACAGATGTATTAAATTTTGCACTGGTACTCGAGTATCTCGAAGCAGAATTTTACATGAAAGGCATGACTTCAAGCCTTAACTTTGGCCCAGACAGAGGTCTCATAAATGAAATTGCTAAACACGAAGCACAGCACGTAGCTTTTCTAAAAAGTGCTTTAGGAGCGAGTGCCGTAGCTAAGCCCGAATTTGACTTTACGGCAAAAGGCGCATTTCCCAACCCTTTCACAAACTATCCCGTATTTCTTACGTTAGCACAAGCCTTTGAAGATACAGGCGTTCGTGCATACAAAGGACAGGCACCCAATTTGGCGAGCAATCGGGATATTCTTGAAGCAGCTTTGCGTATACATTCCGTAGAAGCAAGACATGCGGGAGAAATTAGAATCATACGTAATATGTCTGCTTACGCCAGCGAAATGAATACGGGTGGTGTCCCAGCAGCCATCTATGCCCGTGAAAACAACACGACTCATGTAGCGGGTATCGACATAGTAGCCCTTTCACAACCTAAACTGTTGTTCCAAAATGGTTCGTCTCAAATGAGAGCTATGAAATTTGCGCAGGATTCGTTTGATGAGCCTTTGACCAAAGAAGAAGTACTGGCCATCGCAGGTCCATTTATAAAGTAAGGCTACTAGTTAAGACCTACATCACTATACTCAATCCAACAGCTAGTCTATGCGACTGACTGTTGGATTTTTTAAGTTATTTTACCGAAAACCTTCGACCTAATGTAATTAATACAACCCCTATTAGAACCACTGCTGATGCGACCAACGAGCGCGCACTAGGTACTTCGTGCACAAATAACGCACCCAATACGATGGCCACAACGGGGTTTACGTACGCGTACGTAGCTGTCAACGTAGGCGGCGCGTGGTGCAACAACCACACATAAGCCGAATACCCCACAAACGACCCCATCACGATAAGATACGCAAGGGCAAAGTAGGTTTGTGTTGTCATGTGCGATAACGCCACTCCTGCATCAGGCTCAGTAGCCAAGCTCATAACGAGCGAGAAAACACCCCCTCCTAGCATTTGGATAGCAGTCGTTTGCATTCGAGGTGGCATATCGAGATAAGGAGACTGAAGTGACCCCCATGCCCACGTAATAGAGCCGATAAATACTAGAAAAGCGGGCCAAAGCGGGATTTCACGCGTGTGTTCATGCCCAAATGGATTGAGCAAAATATACATTCCAACTAAGCCAACACCCAAACCGAGAACCGTTACCCAAGAGGGTTTTTGGCGCGCAAAAAAGTAGTAATCAAGCCCTACCATCCACCCTGGCAAGGTAGCAACCAACAAAGCTACCAACCCAGAGGGCATATAGCCAATAGCATAGGCTACCGCACAATTTCCAATTCCGCTCAGCAGTACTCCTACCCAAGCAGCCGACAGCCACTGTTTTAGGGTGGGGATTCCGTACCCTCGTAAGAGGGTAAATCCGAACAATAAAATTCCCCCAACCAAAAAACGGATGGTGTTTGTCAACAGTGGAGGTAGCGTCTCCAACGCATAGCGTACTCCTAAAAACGTAGACCCCCAAATCACGTACACTAACAGCAGATTGATCCAGAGTTTTAAAGAGGATGAAGTTTCTTGCATTTGACTCATATTCACTAATTATCCTTTTCGGCCAATCATTGCCAACATCCTTCCCGTTTGCCCTTTTTCAAGGCGATACGAAAAAAAGGTATCGTTGTGCGCGACGGTCGAGAAAGACGAAATCTGTATTTGATTTTTTGGAATACCAAATGCCACTAATTGGGCAGCATTGGCACGTTTAAGGTCCACAAAATATTTATTGAGGGTTGGGTCAAAGCGTTTAAAATCAAGCTCAAACTGCTCCGCAACCTCCTCTCCTACTTCAAACGAACACTCGTCGATGCAGGTTCCCACGTAGGCAAAACAATCGCTGGCTTGCGTACCAAACGCTTCGTTCATGGTGATGAGGGTTTTGGTCACAATCTGCGCCACAGTGCCCCGCCAACCCGCATGTACCGCCCCCACGGCTTGTTGTTTTGAATCAAACAATAAAATAGGCGTACAATCTGCCACTGTTACTCCAACGTACACATTGGGCTGATTGGTAACAAGTGCGTCATACCCTTCTGCCCTTCCTCCTTCTGTCACTACCAATACTTCCGATCCATGCACCTGGTACGACGAAGCAAACTGTTCTTCTTGAACCCCTAAGCGTTCAAAGAAAAGATTTCGATTGGTCTGAACATTCTCAGGGCTATCTTGTGTATTAATGCCTAAGTTGAGAGAAAAGAATGGAGGTGTGCTTACCCCACCATGGCGGGTACTTTCGGCCGCCACCAAGTGGTCGAACACCGAAAAAATAGCAGGAATATGGATTGACTTCATGACCCTTAAATTAAAATCGCCTCGACAAAATGCCGAGGCGTAAGCAAATTTCTAACCTGTTTATACACCCCAACTTCCAGGGTCTTTGCGCCACTGCGCTAACGTTTCTAGCTGATTTTCTGAAACATAATCCAACTTCAATGCTTCTTGGATAAGGCTATCATAATTGCTCAAACACACGAGTTCTACGCCTTTTTGACTAAAATTATCATCTGCCAAAGCAAAACCATAGGTAAAAATAGCGGCCATCCCAAGCACCTCTGCACCCGCATCCCGCAATACATCAACCACCTTCAAAGAGCTTCCACCTGTCGAAATTAGATCTTCCAACACCACCACTTTTTGACCTGCCAAAATGCGTCCTTCTATCTGATTTCCCATACCGTGCTTTTTGGGCTCTGGGCGCACGTAGGCATAAGGCATGTGAAGCACATCAGCTACCAAAGCCCCTTGGGCGATACCCGCCGTAGCAACACCTGCAATCAGCTCAGCCGCTGGAAAATGAGTACGAATTGCCTCGGCTAACGCATTTTTGATGTACGTCCGTACTTCTGGATAAGAAAGTGAAAGGCGGTTGTCACAATAAATGGGTGAATTCCAGCCCGAACTCCACTTAAAAGGTTGGTCGGGGCGTAAACGAATGGCCTCGATGTTGAGTAAGTGCGCCGCAATCTGACGCGATACTTCCGAGTTATTTTGCATGAAGATACGTGCGAAGGCACGAGTTTGAAGTTACCTGATACTCTATTTTGCGGGTGCAAAATTACGCATAAAAAAAGAATGGCACGCTTAGCATGCCATTCTTTTCTATTAACAACCCTTAAAAACCTATGATTAGAATATTCCTTCCATTTTTAATGACTTACCAAAACTGGAATAGCTGCGTGATTGACGACGTCTTCGGCAATACTTCCATTAATAAAGTGGTCAAATCCTTTACGTCCGTGAGTATACATCACAATAATATCGGCCTCTACTTCCTTGGCATAATCCAAAATTCCTTGCTCGATTGTATCGTCGTTAAATATGGTAAATTCATAGTTGACTAATCCCAACTCCAATGCCAATTTACCCATTTCTTTCTTCAATTCAGGACCATCAAATTTAGCCATACCGTTATCAATGTACACAAAATAAGGCTCTATTTTGTCAGTATCAAGCAGTGCTAAGGATGATTTTATAAAATGAATATGTTCAAAATCAATGGCCACTACTACCCGTTTAAACTCGCTAACAGGCGCTTTTACGACTAAAACAGGGCAATGAGAATATCGTACCACTTGCTCTGCGTTGGAGCCTTTTGTCCATTCTTTCCAGCCCGTCGCTCCCGTTGAGCCCATTACAATCAAATCTACATGTTGCTGAGCAACGATAGTCGCCAGGGAGTCGGTATCTCTCATGATTTTGAAACGAAACTTCACCCCGTCATACTGGGGCTTGTCTACCATATCTTTAAGACGGTCTTTTGTATCTTGCGTTAAATATTTATAAAACTCATCTTTCGACTCGTAAAACTCATTGTCAATCATTGTGTATTCGAGCGTTGGGAAGATAATTTTCTTCAACAGTGATACTGTCGCTCCTTGTTTTTTTGCAATTTCTACGGCCACATCTAACGCATATTCAGACACGTCGCTAAGGTCGGTTGGAACAAGTATCGTTTTCATTTCTTGTGTGAATTTGGTTGGTGAACAGGTCAAATTTCTCCATTCGGCGAAGCGAAAAATATGATAAACCGCATTTATCTTGGCTGATAATTGTCACTTCTCTACAATTATTCGCACCTTCGCTCGTTAGAAAAGTCAAGTTTTACTATACTTGACTCACCAATCCTTTTATATTCCAATTCAACACAATTCACTATGGCAAATATCCTCTGGGCAGACGATGAAATAGACTTACTAAAACCCCATATTTTATTTCTAACGGGCAAAGGCTACACCATTACCCCCGTCAATAGCGGTGCCGACGCCCTCGAAAAAGTTGAACAAGAACGTTTCGACGTCGTCTTTCTGGACGAAAATATGCCAGGGCTAACTGGTCTCGAGACCTTAGCTCAAATCAAACAAAGCCGTCCCAACCTCCCCGTGGTCATGATTACCAAAAGCGAGGAAGAACGAATCATGGAGGAAGCTATCGGTTCAAAAATCGCCGATTACCTCATTAAACCCCTCAACCCGAACCAGATATTATTGTCGGTCAAAAAGATATTGGACAACAAACGGCTTGTCAGCGAAAAAACTAACCACAGCTACATGCAGGAGTTTCGCCAGTTGGCCATGCAGTACCAAGACCGTATTGGCCATGCCGAGTGGGTTGAACTCTATAAAAAACTTATCTACTGGGAGTTAGAGCTCGAGAACACGCAAGACAAAAGCATGGAAGAGGTCTTCTACACCCAAAAAGAAGAAGCGAACAATAACTTTTGCAAGTTTGTAATCGACAACTACGAAGATTGGCTCAACGATCCCAATGCCGATAAGCCTATTTTGTCGCATCAGTTGTTGAAGCGCAAAGTGTTTCCGTTGATGAAACCTAGCGAGCCGTTGTTCTTTATCCTTATCGACAATTTTCGTTTTGACCAATGGAAAGTAGTTGAACCCCTGCTGAGCGAGTATTTTACCATTGAGGAAGAAGGTTCGTACTATTCTATTTTACCGACGACTACTGGCTTTGCTCGTAACTCAATTTTTGCGGGATTGATGCCTAGTGAAATCGAAAAGCAATATCCAAATTGGTGGGTAAACGACGAAAACACCCCCGAAGGCGAAGAAGGACTCAACAAGCACGAAGAAGATTTGTTGCGGAAGCAGTTTGAGCGAAATCGGATGCAAGTACGCTTTTCGTACAGTAAAATCATCAACCAAAACCAAGGCAAAAACCTCGTTGACAACTTGCCTAACCTCTGGAAAAATCACTTGAATGTCATTGTCTACAACTTCGTAGATATGCTCTCGCACGCTCGCACCGACATGATGATGATCAAGGAATTAGCTCCCGACGAAGCCGCCTATCGTTCTATCACTAAGTCGTGGTTTTTACACTCTCCTATCATGGATTTAATTCAGAAAATCGCGGAGAAAAAGGGGCGTATTGTGATTACTACCGACCATGGGATGACACGGGTAAAGAAACCTGTAAAAATTGTAGGTTACCGCGAAACCAACACCAATTTACGCTACAAACAAGGTAAAAATCTAGGTTTTGATGACAATCACCTTTACGTTTGTCGCCGACCTGAGCGTTTGTTTTTACCCAAACTGAACGTCTCAACTGCCTACGTATTTACCCTTGGTGATTATTTCTTTGCGTATCCCAACAACTTTAATCAATACGTGAACATGTACCGTGATACGTTTCAGCACGGAGGTGTTTCTATCGAAGAAATGATTATTCCTTTTGTGTTTTTGAAACCCAAAAGCCAGTAAGTAGAATGTGGAGAGTAGAGGAGAGAATGTCGAATTAAAAGTTAATTTGCAGCATCTTCGTTAGCTATTTCATCCTCATTTATCGACAAAAACTTACACTTATTAAGGCGGAGATTGATGTTGTAAAAGGCGTCTTTCTCCGTTTTTATTTTATCTTAAAATCGGGCTTTTCTGAATTTTTCTCACAAAAACTGAGTTGACTTTTTAGAATCACTTTCATACACCACCATGACAAAACCCCGTCTCATTTTAGATCAAGACGACGTGTTGGCCGATACCCATGGCAAACTCGCCGAGATTGTCTTAAACGATTTTGACACGAATCTTACCCGCGAAGAACTATACCAAGCCTCTTTTTATGAGACACTTTCGCAAGCTGACCAAAAACGTCTCTACAAGATTTTGCACGAACCTGGCTTTTTCTCGGACATTCCCCTCATCCCCAACGCCTACGAAGCAGTACACGAGTTGAGCAGCAAATACGAAATTTTTGTGGCAACAGCTGCCATGGAATTCCCCAACTCTTTTAGAGAGAAATACGACTGGCTGCACCGCCATTTTGGGTTTATTTCTTGGTCAAATATCGTTTTTTGTGGAGATAAAAGTATTCTCCACGGAGATTATCTCATTGATGATATGCCCCGAAACTTGAAGACATTTAGAGGCAAAGGGCTATTGTTTAACGCCCCTCACAACCTTCAAGAAACCGCCTTTGAGCGCGTAATGAACTGGGAAGAGATTTTGAAACGGCTTTTGTAATTTGAAAATGGGATGGTTGGAAACAATCATCCTGCTAGGCTACTCGCTATTTATTCCTTTCAATGGTAAACTGTACCAATCCTTCCAAAGAAGTTCGGTAAGTTGATTCAGGGAAAGAATGTAAAATAACATTGGCTTCATCTACCAAGCGTTGCATGGCTTGGGTAGCGTATTGTATTCCACCTGATTCGCGAACAAACTTAATGACTTCCGCCACTTTTTGGGGCTTATCGCTGTGGTTTTTGATTAAGTTAATAATGTGCCGCTTCGTGCTCCAAGATGACTGACTCAACGCATGAATCAACGGAAGGGTCATTTTTTTCTCCTTAATATCAATCCCTAACGGTTTTCCTACCTCCGCGTCACCAAAATCAAATAAATCGTCTTTGATTTGAAACGCAAGGCCCACTTTCTCTCCAAACATCCGCATTTTTTCTACCAATTCTTCCGTCGCCCCTGCCGATTGAGCACCTACGGCACAACAAGAAGCAATGAGAGACGCCGTTTTCTGACGAATGATTTGGAAATAAACCTCCTCAGTAATATCCAACCGACGCGCCTTGGCGAGTTGAAGCAACTCCCCTTCGCTCATTTCTCGTACGGCGTTAGACACAAGCTGAAGCAACGTAAAATCCTTATTATCAACCGACAACAACAAACCTCTGGAAAGTAAATAATCGCCTACTAACACCGCTATTTTATTTTTCCAAAGTGCATTGACCGAGAAAAAACCACGACGATAATTTGAATCATCCACCACATCATCGTGAACAAGCGTGGCCGTATGTAGAAGTTCAATTAAAGCTGCCCCTCGATAAGTAGCTTCTGAAATAGTCCCGCTGACTCCTGCCGTCAAAAAAACAAACATTGGTCGAAGTTGTTTACCTTTTCGACGGACAATATAATTCATGATTTGGTCGAGGAGCATAACCTCGCTTTTCATAAACTGCCGAAACTTGCTTTCAAAAGCGTCCATTTCGGAGGCAATAGGAGCCTGAATATCTTTTATTGAGAGGGACATATTATCAGTGGGCTATTCAGTAAACAGTAATAGAGGGGAAAATAGTTTAACTGAAAGTGCCTGCAACTTTAACCTTTTTTTGATTTGTTGTCTAACAAACGCCAAATTTGGGACAAAATCTATTAACATTACACCAAAGTAGCAGAATTTGTTTCGAAATTACGCACAGAATAAGGTTTTTGCTAAGTAGTCTCCGTCATCTTAGCAACGAGAGCAGGTAGTTAAGTAACTGAAAAATAATGTGTTACTAAATGTAAAAATCTAATTAACGTAGACAGTGTAAAAGTAGGGTATGAAAGCATTAGTATTGGGCGGAGGCTCGTTGAAAGGAGCTTTTCAAGCAGGTGTAATTCAAGCAATTCTGGAAGAAGGTTTTGAACCAGACATGATTTATGGGATTTCGGTCGGGAGCTTAAATGCAAGTTTCTTGGTCAACGAAGCGGGTCGGCAAACTATCGAACATAAAAAAGTAGATTGGCCACGCCTTAGCCGTCTTCTCATTGAGTTTTGGATAAAAAACATTACGGGTCCAGAAGCGATTGCCAAACCCCGCTCACGACTCACCCTCGGCTTTGACACATTGATGAGCCGTTTTGATGGATTATTGGATAATACTCCCCTACGAAATCTGCTCCACAAAACCGTTGACGAATTTATCCTTCGCAATAGCCCTGTCAAGCTCAAAGTAGGAGCCGTGGACGTCATCAGCGGCAAAATGGTATACGCCATACCTACCGACGAAGACTTCTTAGAGTACGTTTTGGCGAGTAGCTCTTTACCCACCATCATGCCTCCCGTTTTGATTAAAGGCCAACGAAAAACGGCGCTATTAGACGGTGGTTTACGCGTGGTTGCCCCCCTAAAAGCAGCACTGGAAGATGGTGCAACCGAGGTGGTTTGCGTGGCTTGCCATTCAGAACATATCTATGGCGAAACGGTCAACTACCGAAATGTGTTGCAACTTATGGAACGGGTGAAAGACATTAACGTCAACCAAATAGTAAATAGTGATATTGCTTGGGCACAGAGCTATGTCGAAAAGGAAAACTTAAAAGGGCGCTCACTGACCTTAAAAGTAATTCGTCCGCACGAGCCGTTGTACTTAAATATGCTCAAGTTTCAATCTGAAGACATCGTTCGCCTTGTGGTTCAGGGCTACAAGACTGGGGTTGAATATATCCAATCAGAAGATCACAAGCATTTTTTCTCAAAGTAATATTTTATGCAAATTACGATTCGTAAAGGTACACCTGATGATGTACCACAGGTGTTTGAATTGGTTCAGGAGTTGGCATTGTACGAACGTGCTCCTGAGCAAGTGACCAATACCCCCGAAATGATGTTGAAAGATGGATTTGGTCCTGAGCCAATTTTTGGTCTTTTTGTAGCGGAGGTAGATGCCAAAATTGTGGGTATTTCGCTCTACTATTTCCGTTATTCAACCTGGAAAGGAAAACGTCTTTATTTAGAAGATTTGATTGTGACGGAGTCGATGCGGGGTCATGGACTCGGCAAAATGTTGTTGGATACGACGGTTCAAGAAGCAAAAGACACCAATTGTACAGGCGTTATGTGGCAAGTACTCGATTGGAACGAGCCCTCCATCAAGTTCTACGAGCGCTACGGAGCACGCCTTGATGGCGAATGGATCAACTGCCACTTAGATATTTAACCTTCGTATTCCCCATGAGTATTGCCAAAAATATTCAGCAAATAGTTGTTGAAATTTCGCCGAAAGCACGTCTAATTGCAGTAACCAAAACCAAACCTGTAGATATGCTCATGGAAGCGTACCAAGCTGGTTTTAAGCGATATGGCGAGAATAAAGTACAAGAAATGGTAGACAAGTACGAACAAATGCCCAAGGACATAGAGTGGCATTTGATTGGACATTTGCAGACCAATAAAGTAAAATACATGGCCTCGTTTGTAGCCATGATTCATTCGGTGGATAGTTTTAAACTATTGCAAGAAATCAATAAACAAGCGGCCAAACACCAACGCGTAATTGACTGCTTACTGCAAGTGTATATTGCCCAAGAAGAAACCAAATTTGGGTTATCGGAAGAAGAACTGATTGCTATTTTGACTTCAGAAGACTTAAAAGGCTTACAGAATGTTCGTATTGTAGGGCTGATGGGCATGGCCTCTAATACCGATGATGACCAACAAGTTCGACTCGAATTCCGAGGGTTAAAACAGCTTTTTGATAAGCTCAAAAACCAATCTACTATTTTTCCTACTAATGTCGATTTGCAAGAAATTTCGATGGGAATGAGCGGGGATTATCTCCTTGCCGTCGAGGAAGGCAGCACGCTTGTCAGAGTAGGAAGTGCGATTTTTGGTTCTCGATAATTGAACAAAAACCGTGTGAAGGGTTCCTAACAACCCGACTAATAAAAAAATCCTCAACCGAAAGATTGAGGATTTTTTTATTACTTAATAGAACTATCACTAGGCAATTACGACACAATCTCCGCGTTCTACTTCGTGTTCTACTTTTTTGTATTTTACATCTTTCACCACACGGCCATCGCGATATTGTACCGTCACTTTTTGGTTACGGTCAGCGATTTTAATGGCACGTACAGGCGTTGCTTTTTCGGTTTGACGAGCGGCATACGCATCAGGTCCTCCTACTGCTTCAAAATCTTCGTCTTCGCGGTTGGTATGAAGTTCAGGTTCTGGTTGGCGAACTGGGCGCTGCGGTTGCTGTTGTGGCGGTTCTTCTTGCGGAATAAACGATTTTACCAAGAAGCTGATGGTTTCAAAGTTCACTTTGCTCATCAATTTCTTAAATAACTCCACCGACTCAAATTTGTACACCAACAACGGGTCTTTTTGCTCATAAGCTGCATTTTGAACCGATTGTTTCAAGTCATCCATGTCACGGAGGTGTTCTTTCCACTCTTGGTCAATAAGTGAAAGCACAACAAATTTCTCCATTTCACGAACAATCTCACGGCCATTCGACTCAATCGCTTTCACGAGGTTTACACCAATCTGGGTACCTTTGATACCGTCAGTGAAAGGAATCACAATCTCCTGGATTGTGCCACCACGCTCTTCGTGTATTTGTTTTAAGATAGGCAATACTTGCTCCGAAATAAACTTACTTTTCGTCGCATAGTGGCTTTCAGCCGCCTCATACAAACGCTGACTACGTTGTTCTGGTTTAAGCTTATTGTATTCATCACGCGTGAATGGAGGCTCAATACCAAAGTTGGTAATCACGGCCAACTCAAGCTCCTCAAAACTACCTTCTGTATTGTTGATGATTTCGCTGCTGACGTCGTACATCGTATCGGCAATGTCAATCGCAAGGCGGTCTCCGAAGAGTGCATTACGACGGCGCTTGTAGATACTTTCGCGCTGCATGTTCATTACGTCATCGTACTCAAGGAGACGTTTACGCGTACCGAAGTTGTTTTCTTCTACTTTCTTCTGCGCTCGTTCAATCGACTTCGACACCATTGAATGCTGAATCACTTCTCCTTCTTCCAAGCCCATACGGTCCATTACCCCCGCAATGCGGTCAGAACCAAACATACGCATCAATCCGTCTTCCAACGACACAAAGAACTGCGACGTTCCTGGATCTCCTTGACGACCTGCACGACCACGCAACTGACGGTCGACGCGGCGGCTTTCGTGGCGTTCGGTACCAATAATGGCCAAACCTCCCGCTGCCTTCGACTCTGGCGTAAGTTTAATGTCGGTACCACGGCCTGCCATGTTGGTAGCAATCGTTACTGTACCTGGTTTACCTGCTTCGGCAACAATCTCCGCTTCGCGTTGGTGCTGTTTGGCGTTCAATACTTGGTGAGGAATCTTACGAAGCGTGAGCATACGGCTCAACAACTCTGAGTTTTCGACCGACGTAGTACCCACCAATACTGGGCGACCTTTGCCCACCAATTCACCGATTTCGTCAACAACAGCGTTGTATTTTTCGCGTACCGAGCGATATACCTTATCTTCTTCATCTTTACGAGAAATAGGGATATTGGTAGGAATACTTACAACGTCTAACTTGTAAATGGTCCAAAACTCGCCCGCTTCCGTTTGGGCTGTACCCGTCATACCGCAAAGCTTGTGGTACATACGGAAGTAATTTTGCAACGTTACCGTCGCGTAGGTCTGGGTAGCATCTTCTACTTTTACGTTTTCTTTGGCTTCTACGGCTTGGTGCAATCCGTCTGACCAACGACGACCTTCCATGATACGACCCGTTTGCTCATCGACAATCTTCACTTTTCCGTCCATCAACACGTAGTCAACGTCGCGCTCAAACAACGAATACGCCTTCAACAACTGCTGAACCGTGTGGATGCGCTGCGTTTTTACCGAATAATCACGAATTACTTCCTCTTTGCGGAGAAGTTTTTGTTGATCCGTTAACTCAGGGTCTTGATCAATTTCATTAAGGTCAATCGACAAGTCAGGTAAGACGAAGAAGTTAGGATCTTCGGCCGAACCTGTCATGTAATCCAACCCTTTTTCAGTAAGTTCGATACTATTATTTTTTTCCTCAATCGTAAAGAACAACGGTGCATCGGCTTCTGGCATCAATTTTTGGTTTTCTGCCAAATAGATTTTCTCCGTTTCCTGCATCAAGGTTTTTATTCCCGTTTCACTCAAGTACTTGATGAGGGGCTTGTATTTCGGGAATCCACGGTGAGCGCGGAAAAGTGCTAATCCACCTTCTTTTTTGTCGCCTGCCGCAATTTTCTTTTTGGCTTCGTTGAGCAAATCCGTCACGAGGCGTTTTTGGGCTTCAACAATCCGAGATACCCGTGGCTTCAATTCAGCAAAATCTTGCTCATCGCCGCGTGGCACAGGTCCACTAATGATAAGAGGCGTACGGGCATCGTCAATCAACACGGAGTCAACCTCATCGACCATCGCAAAATGGTGTTTGCGCTGCACAAGCTCTTCAGGAGAGTGCGCCATGTTGTCGCGGAGGTAGTCAAAACCAAATTCGTTGTTGGTTCCGTACGTGATGTCTGCCAAATAGGCTTGACGACGAGCGTAGGTATTAGGTTGGTGACGGTCGATACAATCGACGCGTAAACCATGAAATTCAAACAAAGGGCCATTCCACTCGCTATCGCGGCGTGCCAAGTAGTCGTTGACTGTCACGACGTGTACCCCTTGCCCCGCAATGGCATTCAAGAAAGCAGGTAAGGTTGCGACAAGCGTTTTACCCTCCCCAGTAGCCATTTCGGAGATTTTACCTTGGTGCAAAACCGTTCCCCCGATGATTTGTACATCGTAGTGAACCATGTTCCATTTGATAGGATGCCCTACCACGTCCCAAGTTGTCTTCCAAAGGGCTTTATCCCCGTCGATAGTTATATGATTTTTCTTAACGGCCAGTTCGCGGTCCAAATACGACGCGGTTACTTCGATGGTATCATTTTCGGTAAAACGGCGCGCGGTTTCTTTCACAATCGCAAAAGCAGTAGGTAAAATTTGCAAAAGCACTTTTTCCAGCTCTTTGTCGCGTTCGAGACCGAGGGTGTCTATTTTTTTGAAAATACCTTCTTTGGCATCTACTTCCATTTCTGGATTAGTGGCTACTTGTTGGCGTAAAGCTTCGATTTGGTCGTCGATACCTTTGAGTTCTTTCGCAATAAACGTTTTGAGTTCTTGGGTCGCATTGCGAAGCTCATCATGGCTGAGTGAGCGTAGTTTGGCAAATTCGGCATTTACTTTGTCTACGTAAGGGGCAAGTTCCTTCAAATCACGATCCGATTTGGTCCCAAACAGCCCAGTAAAACTTTTTGTGAGGAATTTTATCATTGTTACTGTATGAGTCAACCATCAAAGGCCAACGGTTTATGTATGTTCTCTCAATAGTTAGTTAACGAAGATTCGTTTCCCAAAATTACATAAATCTGAGTGTCGCAAATATCGCGCCCAGCACCTATTTTTTTTTACAAAGTTAGCTTTTTGTCAGTAGTTTAATAACAAATGTTCGTTCGGCTTATTGCTATCGGCCAAATTGTCATACTGCTTCCGCCGTGGCAGTAACCTCAAAAATACCCTTCCAAGGCAGGTTTAGGTCATTTTACTAGCGCGCTGCGCAGGCACAATCGAGACCACTACCGTAATCGAAATAACCGTCAGGGCCGTAATTAAAAAATCTTGCCATTGCATTTTAATAGGATACGCATCGACCAGCGAACTGACCATTCCCATCGAGATTAAGCCGTATTTTTGTTGTACCCAACAGACCACTACCCCCAGTAAAAGGCCAGTAGCTGCTCCAAAAAAGGCCACCAAGCTCCCCTCCAACAAGAAAATCCGTTTCACCGTAGCAGCGTTGGCTCCCATGGCGAATAACATTCGTATGTCATCCCTTTTTTCAAGAACTAACATTGAAAGGGAAAAGAAAATATTGACAGCTGCGACCAAAATGATGATACCGAGGGTCACCGTCACAAACAATTTTTCAATCCGAATGGCGCGGAGTAAATCGGCATTTTGTTCGTCGCGGGTACGAACCACAAAGTTTTCACCCAAGATTTTTTTTAATTGGGATTTAACTTGGTCAGCGTTGGCATCGGCTTGAAGCTGAATTTCTAATGCTGAGCGTTGATTCTTGTATCCTAATAACTCAGTAGCAAAATCCAAAGGAACTATCACGTAATCATCAAAACGTAGTTCCAACATATAGACGCCGCCTACCCGAATGATTTGTTGGTTAAACGCCTCAGAATTGGTCAAATTAAGGGTCTTCACGTCCGAACGAGGATATGCGAGTTCAAGTGGCGTGAATATGTCATTGACCGAAATCCCAAGGAGCTGCTGTACCGTGCCACCCACAATCGCTTTGGGTTCGTTGTTGGATATAAGCGCCAGTTTTCCTTCAATCATCGCCGTATCGAGTTGATGACGCTGGATAAACGTTTCGTCCACGCCTTTTATGCGCGTAATCACTCGGCGCTCGCCATACGTAGCAAGGGCGTTGTCTTCTACTACCTGGGTGACGTACTTTACGCCTTCTGTCGCTTTTAATGACGCCAAGGTCTGCGGTGAAAAGGTAAAGCGTTTTCCTTGACTTGGCGTAATTTTAATATCGGGGTCAAAGCTTCGAAATAGTTGCCGATTGAGTTCCTCCATTCCGTTAAAAACCGACATGACAATGACCAGAGCCATTGTCCCTACTCCCACCCCAATCATCGAAATATTGGAAATGAGGCTAATGAAGCTTTTTTTCTTTTTGGACAAAAAATATCGACGAGCGACAAATAAGGAAAAATTCATTGACGATTTGTAGTTTATTTACTTCCAATTACCAGTGTCCAATCACACGTAGGACAGGCAACGGGAGGTTTAAATTCTTGGATACCTTCGTTTTTCACTACGCCAATCGGAATCGAAACGCCATCGCGAGGATTAAACCACGAGGCTTTGAGCTGGGGCATAGAAAGTTTGGAAAGATCTATTTTCAGGGGTTTACCCGTGGGGGTGTAGGCAAACACCAAGTCTTTATTTTCGCCAACGGCCGCCATTTGGTAGCCCGCATCTTCAGTATTATCGTTTTTGATAATCCCTTGGTTAGGGACCAGTTGCGCCCAAGGATACGCCTCAAAAAGTTTACGCATATACCCCATCTGCCAAGCGCCTTCGTGGTTGGACGCGGCTTTCCAGTGCGTACGTGCTACCGAAATCGCAGGATTGCGGTTGGGGTCAAAAAATTGCCAAATATTGTGGTCGCCGTAGGTATGCCCCGCCCCGCCCGAGAGCATCGCCCACCATGCCGCCTGCCGAACGTCGTGGGAGTTGAAATAATCTTTTTCGGGTTTCCAATCAATCGGATGATCTTCGTAGCGAGGCTCCCCATCGAGGGTCGGTTTGACGGGAAATAGTTGATAGTTTTGGCGTTGCATCACGTAATTTTTGGCATTTTTGGCCGAGTGTCCCGACTGAAACATGTTAAAATTCAACCAGCTTTCTTTGTGAAAAAAGGCCGCCGAATTGCTTCCTCCCATCGGGTGATACGTCATAAGCTGAGTCCCACCGTGTCCCGCCTTTAGGCCCCCCGCCATGGCGTTAATAATCGCAAAATGTTTCTCCGTTTCGGGGTTTCTATCTCCCCCCAAAATCCAAACAATGGGCTTTCCTCTATAACGTTTTCCTAGCCATTCACCGTACACACGGGCGTTTTCGGGCGTGAAAACCTCGGGGCCAAGCCCCCATTTTTTATTGAATTTATCACCCCAAGTCGGCAACATTCCTATCACAAGCCCCAACGAAGCCGCTTTATTGACCACGTAATCGACGTGCTGAAAATACAACTCATTAGGTTGGGTGGGGTCATTGTTTTTTAAGGGAAGTTGCCCGTATTGATTAGGCTGCCCCAGCCCGTCAAATTCGGCCAATGCCACGGCCTGAATCACCGTAAAACCCTGCTCCGCACGGCGTTTTAGATAAAAGTCCGCTTCTTCTTTGGTGAGTCGATGGAACAACTCCCAAGCCGTGTCGCCCAGCCAAAAGAAAGGTTTACCATCTCCCCTAGAAATCACCCGTTTGTCGGGGGCAATGTACAGTTTCGACCATTGTGCTTGTTTGGGAGCAGGCTGACTGAGTCCACAAAAACTGATACAAGTGAAAACTAAAAAAGGAATCAGGATTCGTTTCATGGGGTTGAAATGGTTCAGTTTAGGAAGGCGAAAGTAATAAAAAAAGCCGACTGACCGTCGGCTTTAAAGGGGTTAATCTAGCTTCGTAACTTTTAGATTGACTCGCTGCGTGGGGGTAGTTACTCTCAAAAAGTACATCCCCGTGGGGTAATTGGTGATGTCAATCAGCTCGGTATGGGCATCCGTTTCAGCCCTAAAACTGGCTTTTCGGTGTACTTTTCCTGCTACATCCACCCATTCGTACAAAACTTCTTGATTTTTAGCCTGCTTCACCGTCAGGTTCACGGTATGAGTTGCAGGGTTAGGAGAGACCGTAATGGCCGAAGAGTTTTCTGTAATTTCTTGGCCTAATCTTGCACTTCCATTGCCCACTCCCGATTTCGACTGAATCCTAAACCAGTGTTCTTGGTACGTAAGAGCAGTACCTTGTGCTACCCTCACCGAAGGCGTAATCCCTAGGCCTTTTTGCAACCAATAACGAATACTTAGCTTGTACAATCCTTTAGGAAGGCCACTATCGTAGCTATTTTGATTATTTCCATTGTCTAAATAGAATCCAAAGTAAGGGTGATTTTGGGCGTACAATTCCGTAAACCCATCTCGATTGGCATACATGAGGTAAGGAGCGTTATTCTCATGGGTATTAAACGACATAGGCGCACCCGTCTCAGGGGTTACGAGTAAGTCAAAAGAAATAGAACCAACAGGATCAATCCCGCATACATCTACATAAGCAGTCCAATAGCGAGGTGCTGGTTTATTTGGGTTTTCAACGTAATAAACGGACGGGGTAAATCTGTCGCTTTTTACCAATGTTGGTCCTGCGTCAGGGGTTACAAATTGACTTGCCCACGCCGAAAGTGGCACATTCGTCCCCTCTTTCACCGCACTTTTTGACTTTCCAACGTTGATAAGCGTCACGTTGAAAGGCTTCCAAGCGACGGTTTTGGCAAGCCCGAATTCCGACTTAAAGGTTCCTAGTTCGCAGCGTGCAGAAATGGTGGTTGAACTGACTGAGCTAGACGAAATTTGAATAGACGGCCCCGTTTTATTATTGTTCCATACGGTAGTTGTACCTGCGGGACAATTGGAAGTAAGGGTTACCACTTGCGTCAAACAAACCGTATCGCTTGGCGAAACGGTAATGGTAGGCGGATTAATGCTCTCGTCTTTTACGGCCAATGTGTATGCTTTAGCCGTAAAGGTTCCCGAACAAGCCGAAGTTATCACCAAACGGTAATTACTTCCATTATCAGCCATGCTAACCCCGTTGATTTCGTACGTAAAATCGGTGTTGGTAGTTGTGGTAATCGTGTCCAATTTCAGGTCGGAGTAATCACTTTCATTAGTTCTTTTACGTTGCCATTTTACGGCCACCGTACCCGTATAGTTTCGTTTCACCGACAATGGAACGGTGATGCCCTTAGGTACAGGATTGGAAAGTGCTGACGTAACCTCTGAAAGTAAAATAGGATTGCTACATTCGGGGTAAGTTGCAAACGATTTATAATCAGCACCTTGGAGGGATACTCCCACTTTTAAGTTCTTTAGACACCCAATTTTTTTGTGGTCAAATTGCAAATAAGTGAGTGAAAATGGAAGAGCAGGAAGGCAAGTGATTTGATTATTAGAACAGCGCAATTCAGTTAATGTAGTAGGTAGTGATGAAATGCTAGTTATTTTATTATTGCTGATGTCAAGCCTTTGCAACTGGCTTGGAAGTACTGGTAATTGAGTGATAGCATTATTACTAATGTATAACTGAGTAATGTTATCATGTAGTGAAGTAACAGACTGTAGTAGATTGTTTCTTACTTCTAGCAATTTTAATGTGGGTGGTAAAGTAGGTAAGGTTTTGAGTAAGTTTCCGTTGACGTATAAATCCCGAAGTGTTTTAAAACCTTCTATACCCGTCAAATCGGTTATGTTTTTATAAGATACTGATAAGTAAGAGGTTGTTTCAGCAGTAGGTAATAAAAAATTACAGTCGTCGATACAACTAGGGCAATTTTCACGAATAGCATTGGCAAAGTTAAGATCACGAATATAAGGGCGGCATGCTGATGGCTTAGGGATACGTTGCCCATTGCCAGCGTAAACTCTCAAGTTTGGATTGGAAGAAATTAGGCATTTGATAGTGGATGTATCAATAACTATCGCATTAATAGTTGACGGTAAAGGGGACAAACAAATTGTTGGATTGTTTGAGATAATTAGAGAATCTAAATTCATAAATAATCCAATATCAATTAAACTCGATATGTTTTTATTTGAAAGATTTAGCGCCGTAATTTTATTTAATTCTGATGTAACTAACTTTTGGCATTCGTCGATACAATTAGGACAAATCTCTTTAATTGCCTTTTGCAAGTTAACATCTTGAAATCCGCAAAAATCTATTGGTAAACCACCATTATAAATAATAATATTTGGTGGTTTGTTTGGTACACAAGTTATAAGAGGACTCCCGCCTATATATAACGTATTTAAGCTTTGAGGTAAGGTAGGAAGGCATCTTAATAACGGATTGTTTTGAACCGAAAGAGAATATAACTTTAAGGGTAAAGGGGGGAGTGATTCTAAATTATTAGAACTGCAATTAAAGTATTCTAAAGACAGAGGAAGGCTATCAATTTTTGTGATTTTATTGGATACAATGCTAAGTCTTGTTAAGCTATTTGGCAGGTTTTCAATTTTTTCAACCAAATTATTACTCACCTCTAATTCTATAAGTGAGGCTGGTAATTTTGGAAGAAATGTAATTTGATTCGAAGTTAAGTACAGCGATTTTAATGCATTAAAATGGTGTATTCCAGTAATGTCTTTGATATTTGAATTATAAAAACTGAACGATTGTACCAGTTGAGAAGGTGGTAACAAATTATTACATTCATCCAAACAGCCAGGGCACTGTTGTCTGATTGCCTTGATAAAATTTAGGTCAGAAATACGGTTTGTACAAGGTGCAGGGATTGCAATGAGCTGACCTTCCAAGTTATAGACTTTTAATTTAGCATTGTGAGCAGGCAAACAAGTAATTTTGACAGGATTAATAGTCAGTGAGGTGAGTGAAGCTGGTAGCGCTGTGATACAGTTGGTGGGGATATCTGCTAGAATCAAAGTTTCTAAGTTGATGAACTGTTCAATGCCATTTAAATTAGTTATCTGTTTGTTAGTCAAGTCAATACTTTTTATTTTTTCAGCTTCACTTTTTATAATATTGAAACAGTCATCAACACAAGTCAAACATTGCTCTTTGATAGCTTTGACCAGGTTGATATCTTCTATTCCACAAACTGGGAGGTTACTGAAAAAATATTGATTGGCAACTTTGTTAGGCAGACATTTTATTTTTGAATTCCCTTCAATACTCAGTTGTCTTAAAGAATTTGGCAAAAGTGGAAGGCAAGCTAAGTCAACGTTGTTATTACATAATAATAGTTCTAGGTATTCGGGTAGTTGAGGTATTGAAGTCAGTTTATTGTTTGAACAGTTTAAAAAATGCAAGTTTTGTGGAATAGAAGGAAGTGATTTAAGTAAATTATCTGTACAGTAAAAGGTAGTAAGGTCACTTGGTAAACGTTCAATCTCCTCAATTTGATTGTTATTTATATCCAATACTTTTATTGAATTTGGCAAATTTTTTAAAGATTTTATTTGGTTACTACTGACATTAATGTCATTAAGCAACATTGGCAAGGTATCAATCGCACTTATATTATTATTAGAAAGATTCAAACTGTATAAATCCTTTGGTAGATTAGAGACCTTGACAAGTCCACCATAAACCCAATTGAGTGTTCTAAGACTTTCTGGTAGTTTTGGCAGCTCTGTACCCAAACAATAAAAACAAGAAAACTCTGTCAAACTAGCAAACTTATCAAGATGAGTAAAATCTTGTACTCTACTGCATGATAAATTCCTCAATAAACCTGCCGCAGGTGTTAGTTGATTACATTCATTTATGCAGTTATTACAACTGTTTCTAATTGAAATAATAAACTCAGGGTCTTTGATAGTAAAACAAGTTGGGAAATTAACCAATAGCCCACCTAAACTGCTGTACACTTTTAAAGATGGTAAAATAGAAGGTAAACATCGAATCGTTGTGGTATCAATGGTAAGTGATGTTAAGGAGGCTGGAACGTTCGAAATACACTTGATAGATGGATTATTACTCAAGTTTAACGTTTCAAGCGAGGTAAACAACTCAATTTCGGCAATATTTGAAATGTTTTTATTACTCAAATCGAGTGTTTTTATTTTACTGATTTCTGAAGAATTTGGGCGACCACATTCATCAAAACAAGCTGAACATATTTGCCTAACGGAAGCCGTTAAATTAAGGTCACTAAATCCACAAACAGGCACATTTACTCCACTTAAAATTATATATATCCCACTTGGTTTATTGGGCACACACGCAATTTTATTATTATTGATATTTAAACTCCTCATGCCAGAAGGTAAAGTAGGTAAACATTCAAGAAGGTTATTATTACAATCGAGTGAGTATAACTGTTCAGGTAAAGTCGGAAGCTTAGTAAGTTGATTATAACCGACCTCTACTTGTTGGAGTTTATTGGGCAAACTTGGGAGACTAGTAAGTTTGTTGTTATTGGCTATTAGGGTAATTAACGTCGGTGGTAAGGTAGGTAAGGTTGTTAACAGGTTATATTGACAATTGAGATAGGTCAAATTGGACGGTAAGGTAGGCAATTGAGTCAATTTATTTTCGTTACAAAACAAGGCTTCCAAAGAAGCAGGTAAGTTTTGAATCGTAGTGAATTGGTTATTACTGCAATTCAATCGAGTAAGCCCCGAAGGTAGTTTTGGTAATGTGGTTAGTTGATTATAGTCGATAGATAAATCTTTTAAACTGGCGGGTAAATTGTCAGGAAGCGTTTTCAATACGTTTCTAGCACAAGAGAGAGTCACCAAAGAACTAAATTGCTCTATTCCCTCCAAAGAGACAACCCCTGCGTTTGATACATAAAGATTTTGAAGACTAGCTGCATTGGGAGTCAAACTATTACAATTATCAATACAGCTAGGGCAAGAGCTACGTATCGCATCGGCAAATTTGGGATCATTTATTTTCACACACGTCCCCAAACCTTCCACGAGATTGCCCTTCGCATTGTATATTTTTAAACCTGATACCGCGTTCGGTAAGCACCCAATTTTGTCCGCATCCAGGTACAATACCGACAAAGAACTCGGTAAAGCTGGCAAACAACTTATTTGGTTTTCTTGGCAATACAAAGTCGTAAGGCTGCCTGGCAAGGTGGGCAATTGGCTCAGTTTGTTGGAGAGACAAAAAAGCGTTTTTAGGCTGGCTGGGAGCGAATTGGGCAGCGAGTTTAATTGATTATTGGAACAGGTCAGTGTCGTCAACGAGCTGGGCAGCGCGGGTAATTCCGTCAGTTGATTGTTGTTACACGCCAATGCCGTAAGCGTGCTTGGCAAGTTGGGTAAAAACGGAAGTTGATTGTAGCTGCACGACAAATTTATCAAACCCGCAGGAAGCTTTGCCAACGTCGTTATTTGATTAACATCACATTGCAGCGTGGTGAGTGTCGACGGAAGAGCGGGCAATTGGGTAAGTTTATTGCTGTAGCAGTTAAGCGACTTTAACGACGTAAATCCTTCAATTCCAGACAAATCTGCAATCCCTTTATTCGACACATCCAACGAAGTGAGCGTAGTAGCTGGTGCCAACAACTTGTTGGAAGCATCAATACACGTGGGGCAAACCTCACGGATAGCACTCGCAAAGGCGTTGTCAGCGATAGTTTGAGCCTGAAGAGGCAAGGAACAAACTGTACTAATGACCACTAAAAAAAACCAATTGCAAACGTGTGAAGCAGAAAAAGCGCGGATAAGGTTTTTCATGACAAGTTAATTTTCAGTAGATTTACCTGTATTTGTAAGCAATTTTCGCACCAAAATTGACTAAAACAAGCACTAACCTATTTTTTTCGTTTCTACCTTACATGACCTAAACTATGAACTTACTAAGACTTTACTTCCTGTTTATTGGGCTTTTAGTTGCTAACCAAGCTGTGGCTCAAGGCTTTTCATCGAAAGAAATAAGTGATTTACACCAACAAGCTAACCGAATCACTATCGTCAAAGATAAATGGGGAGTACCTCACGTATATACCAAAACGGACGCCGATGCGGTGTTTGGCATGATGTATGTCCAATGCGAAGAGTTTTTTGAAAAAGTAGAAAACTCACTCATAGTCAGGCTCGGGCGCCAAGCGGAAGTCCAGGGAGAATCGGAGTTGTACCAAGATTTGTGGGCGCGGACTTTTATTGATTCAACCAAAGCTATTCAACTCTACCACCAAACCCCAAAGTGGTTGCGAAAACTATGCGATGCTTACGCGGCAGGCATCAATTTTTACATGATTTCACACCCCAACAAAAAGTCAAAATTATTGACCCGCATTGAACCTTGGATGGCGTTGATGAACAATATCCCTTCTATTTCCAACAGTAATTTGACCGAAACGGAATTCCGCGCGTTCTACTCCAAAGAAGCAAGTTTCTCGTTGGGCGCTCTCCCCTCCACAAGTACCCCACACGACTACCAAGAAGTAGGCGGTTCGAATGGCTGGGCGGTTGCACCCTCTCGTACTCAAAGCAAAAACGCCATTTTACTCATCAATCCTCACTCCGAATTTTACGGACGAATCGAAATTCAGTTGGTAAGCGAAGAAGGGCTCAATTCGTACGGTGCTCCTTTCTTGGGACAATTCAATATTTTTCAGGGCTTTAACGAGCACCTTGGCTGGATGCACCCCGTGACTTTGTCGGATGGGAAAGACTTGTACGCGGAAACGGTTCAGCAAAAAGAAGGGAAATTTTTGTATCAGTACGACGGCCAATGGAAAGCACTTGATAGTTCGAAGGTGACACTTCGCTACAAAAAAGGGAATGAACTTTTATCTAAAACCTTTACCATCTACCGAACCCACCACGGGCCTATTGTAGCCGTCAGAAATAAAAAATGGATAAGCCTCAAGTCGCAGGAATCAAACATTGATTTACTCGCCGTCAATTGGCTAAAAATGAAGACTAAAAACCTAAAACAGTTCACCAAAATCCTCGATAAACGCGTGATGGTAGGTAATAATATTGTGTATGCCGACCGCGAGGGGAACATTGGCTATTGGCACGGAAACTTTGTTCCTAAACGCAATCCAAATTACGATTGGAAACGTCAAGTGGACGGAAGTACAAAAGAAACAGAATGGCAGGGTATTCATTCCTTAAACGAACTTCCCCATTACCTAAACCCTGCCAATGGGTGGGTTCAAAATTGTAACTCAACACCACTCTATGCAGCGGGTCAATTTGACTCGGTAATGAACCGTAAACCTATTTATATGCTGCCAGATGGTCAAACGCCACGCGCGATGAATGCTGTTTTAGTAATGAATAAACTACAAAATGCGACGCTCGATGACGTCATCAAAGCAGCCCACGACCCCTATTTGCCCAATGCAGCGCGTTTTATTCCTTCACTCGTAGCGGCTTTTGAAAAAGTGAAATCGGATACTGCTTTTGCAGGCTTAGCTTCTCCTGTTCAGACACTAAGCCGTTGGGATTTTCGCACAGATACCACCTCCGTAGCCACTTCGTTGGCCGTGTTGTGGACCGAGCGTTTGGTGCAGCTAAACGTAGCAAAACTCCCCCGCCCCCTCACCAACGAAGAACAATATTCGGTGACTAATGGCTCTAACCTTACCACTGATTTTCTGTCCGCCGCAGAACAAGTGAAGATGCTGAGTCAGGTAGTTCGGGAATTACAAAAAGACTTCGGGACGTGGGAAGTACCTTGGGGACGCCTTAATCGTTTCCAACGCCCAGCCGAAGGGCAGCCTTTTAGCGATGCCCAGAAAAGTTGGGCTGTACCCGCCACTCCTGGCTACATGGGCTCGCTCAATGCGTACGTAAGCCGTAAATCGCCCCAAACCAAAGCGCGTTACGGTGCTACGGGTAATACGTTTGTCGCAGCAGTCGAATTTGGCAAAGTTCTCAAAGCAAAAACGATTTTAACGGGTGGGTCAAGTACAGACTCAACCTCTCCTCACTACACCGATCAGGTAAATGGCTATATCAACGCCCAATTTAAGGAAATCTTCTTCTATAAGAACGATGTATTGAACAATGCCGAACGAACGTATAAACCTGGGCAATAACTGACTTATTTTTGACCTTATTCGATAGCAGAGGGGGAGACCAACCCCACTCCCCTCTCCTATCTTCAAAATGTAGCGACTTACAAAGGCAAGCAATCGTCGGCAAAAAAGACAAAAACGTCCCCCAAATTGCGTTATCCGTAGAATCTTTCTAGCAAACCACTACTTTTTGCATCATTTTTGCGTTATATTTAAACGTATCTTCGCAAGAAGAGTTCTATTGACTAAACACCAGCCAATAAAAAAAATTGATTTATGACAACCCCAACCCTTTCCGTACTGCTGGAGCGCATTGGTGAGTATAAACGGAAATTTTACATCAATCAGCTCGTCAAAGGAGTCATTTTTGCTGCCGCCTTCGTATTGTCAGCCTATCTGTTTGTCAATACGTTAGAGTATTTTGGGCGGTTTAGTTCCAACGTACGTGCGAGCCTTTTTTATGGTTTTATTGGCATTTTGGGATACGCATTGGTTCGTTGGGTAGCTATTCCCATTTTCCATTTGTGGGGGTTACGCAAATCGCTTACCGACGAAGAGGCGGCGAATCAAATTGGCAACTTCTTTCCAGAAATTGGGGACAAGCTTATTAACACCCTTCAACTTCGTAGCCTTTCTGGGCAACAAACCGACTTAATTGAAGCGAGTATTCAGCAAAAATCAAAACAATTGATGATTGTTCGGTTTTCGGATGCGATCAAGATTGAACAAAACCGCCGCTATCTCAAATATGCCGTGTATCCACTAGCTGCAATTGCGTTGGTATTGGCCATTAATCCCCGCTTTTTTGCCAGCAGCTCTGACCGTATTATTCACTTTGAGAAAGAATATAACGACGCCCCTTTTACCTTCAAACTGGACAATTCTGAGCTAAAAGCCTTTAGAAATGAAGACTTTACCCTTCGCCTTTCTTTGGCGGGAGGGGCTTTACCAGAAGCGGTGTACGTTGTCCACAACAAAGCTAAATTTAAACTCGACGCCGAGGACAACAATTCATATACCTATACCTTCAAAAACGTTCAGCGTCCGATTGAATTTCAGTTTGAAGCCGCAGGTTTTAAGTCTAAAGAATATGAATTGACCGTGGCAGAGCGCCCAAGTTTGTTATCGTTTGACGTTACCCTCAACTATCCTGCCTATTTGGGGAAACCCGCAGAACAGTTGAGTAACGTAGGGAACCTAACCATTCCTGAGGGAACAACCATCACGTGGGATTTTAATACCGATGCGACCAAAGATATGTCGTTGGCGTTTGAAGGGGATCAAAAACCATTCGCAGCCGAAAGCAAATTGACGGGCGGGTACGAGTTCAAGAAAACGGTGCGCCGTTCGGGCAATTATGAGATAAAACTCAAAAACGATGACTCACAAAACCGCGAAAAAATCAGCTACTTCCTCAATGTCATCAACGATAAGCACCCTACCCTGACGTTGGAAAATTATCAGGACACGACTTTGTACAATTACTTTGTGTTGGGTGGAAATATCGCCGATGATTACGGGTTTTCTAACCTTCGCGTTTTCTACAATTTACGCCGTAAAACTGACAAAACTGACCCTAAAAAGGTCGCTTACAAGGGCTTTAGTATTCCGTTCAACAAATCGGCTACCAGCCAAACGTTTTATTTTCAGTGGTACGTAGACAGCTTACGCCTTACCCCAGGCGATCGTATCGAATATTACGTGCAAGTGTGGGATAACGACGGAGTAAACGGCCCTAAATCGGCCAAATCGCGCATGATTGATTTTTCCGTTCCTTCCAAAGAAGAGGTGCGCGCCGAAGCGGAAAAATCGGCCGAAAAAACGGAAGCCCAAATCAATAAAACCCTTCAAAAAGCCAAAAGCTTACAAAAAGAAATTGAAAAGCTCGACCAACGCCTAAAGAGTGAAAAAGAACTGGACTTTAAGGATAAAAAGCAAATTGAAGACTTGTTGAAAAAACGGGATGAACTGCAAAACGACATGAAGAGTATGCAGGAACAGGCCCAAAGTTCACAAGAAAAGCAAGAACGATTTGCTGAACAAAGCCCTGAGATGAAGCAAAAAATGGAGCAGTTGCAAAAACTGATGAAAGAATTGCTCGATCCAGAAACGCAGAAATTGTACGAACAACTCGAAAAACTACTTGATCAGCAGCAACGTGATGAAAAAATGCAGGAGTTGATGAACAAGCTGAAAAACAAGGAGTTCAATGCCCAAAAAGAAATTGAAAAGGCATTGGAGATGTTTAAGCAAATGCAAGTCCAACAGAAAGCGGAACAAATTCAGAAGGATTTGAACGAAATGGCGGAAAAAGAAGAAAAACTCGCCGAAAAAGCCGAACAGTTGGCTAAGGAGCAAGAGCAGAAAGACAAAGACCAAAAGGGCAAAGACCAACAAAACAAAGAAGGTCAGAACAAGGAACAAGAGCAAAAACAAGAGGAGCTTAAAAAAGAGCAGGAAGAACTCAATAAAGAGTTTGACGAAACCAAAAAAGACATCGAAGAACTCGAAAAGCTCAATGAAGAACTAGACGACAAAAACGACATCGACACGGGCAAGGAAGACCAGAAAAATGTAGATCAAGAACAAGAAAACAGTTCGAAGCAGCTTCAGCAAAAACAAAATAAGAGTGCGTCTAAATCGCAGAAAAACGCCGCCAAGTCGATGAGAAAAATGGCGCAAAAGATGCAGGAGTCGATGGAAAGTGAAGAAATGGAAGCCATGGATGAAAACATTGATAACCTGCGCGACATCCTCGAAAACCTCATTCACCTGTCGTTTGAACAAGAGCGTGTGATGAAAGACTTCCGTGGTGTAGGGCTGCAAGACCCTCGTTTTGTGAAATTGGCGCAAGACCAACTCAAGCTCCAAGACGATGCCAAGGTGATTGAAGACAGCTTGTATGCCTTGGCCAAACGAGTAATGCAAATTCAGACATTTGTGACGCGAGAACTCAACGACATGCGATTCCACATGACGGAAAGTACACGTTTTATCCGCGAACGTCGCCTCAACATGGCCACCAGTAAGCAACAATTCGCGATGACGTCAATGAATAATTTATCGTTGATGTTGAGTCAAACGCTCCAACAAATGCAAGCCGCCATGATGGCAATGAGTATGCCAGGTAAGGGAAGCAAAAAAGGCAAAGGCAAAAACCCAGGCCAAAGCATGGGTGATTTGCAAAAGAAGCTAAACCAACGAATACAACAACTACAGAAAAACCAGCAAGGTGGACAGGGAGGAATGGGCGGACGCCAAATGTCGGAACAACTTGCTAAAATGGCCGCCGAACAGGCAATGATTCGTCAGATGATGAAAGAGTTGATGGATTCGCAAAAAGGTACCGAAGCAGGTAAAAAGCTGGGGAACGAAGTGAAGGAATTGATGCAAAAAATGGACGAAAGTGAAACCGATTTGGTGAACAAACGTGTCAATCCTAACTTGATAAAACGTCAAGAGGAAATTGTTACTCGTTTGTTAGAATCTGAAAAAGCCCTTCGTCAGCAAGAAGAAGATAACCAACGCAAGGCAGAAACGGCCAAACCACAGCCCAAAACGCCTCCAGCAGCCTTCGAACAATACGTAAAAGAAAAGCAGCGCCAAACGGAATTGTTACGAACTGTACCACCAAGTTTTGCTCCTTTCTACAAACGCGAAGCCGACAATTACTTCCGCAAAACAGGCGGCAAATAGTAGTATTTATCCAATAAAAAAGCTCCTCAGGCCAACCACCTGAGGAGCTTTTTTATTTATATGATCAAGCACAGTTATTTGTTATCTGCTTAAAATCAACGAATTCAAGTTAAACGCATTAAGTACACTTTTATTATTTTTTCCCACAGAAGCCCGCAAAACAATACAAACGCAAATAAATGATTTAATGAAGCGAATATCTGCGGTTCTTACTCTGCGTCAATCCGCGGGTAAAACTAAAAAAAACTTGGCTAACAGTGTATTAAGTGCTAAAGTACAAGTTAATCGTCATTTGTTATGCGTTCAAAATCAACAAATTACATTTATAGACGTAAACTTTCACTCTACTACTTAACTTTTCTCAAGAACAAAAAACGCCCGAAAGAACCTCTCGGTTTTTTCGGGCGTTTTTTGTTGACTTGTCAGTCGTGTATTTCTTACGCCTCTCTATCGTGAGCAGGTGCAGGTACTTCAACTCCCACTTTAGACTCGCGAAGTTTAATGATTTTAGTCCAGCTCAACAATTTGATAACAGGATAGGTTGGGTCAAACTCAAACCATTTCGTGCCAAAATTGGCGCGATTTGGCAATTTATGGTGGTTATTTTGGAACAATTCACCCATCATAAGTACATCAAACACCAACGAGTTTTTAGACTCATCACGATTATCAAAATTTTGGTAACCATACTTGTGTCCGCTCCAGTTTACGATAGCGCCGTGAACAGGCCCCATCAAAAAGTGGATAGGCAACAATAAGAAAAATGCCCAGTGCATATCTAAATAGATGAATGCAAAGATGTAGAATACCGAATATAAAATACCCCAACCAATGCGTGAGAACCAAGAATCACCCAGTTTTTCGAGCTTTTCCCAATAAGGATAATCACGGTCAAAACGTGCCTCTACTTTCATTTTACGTTGCATAACTGCATTGTAAATATCTTTCGTTTTCCACATCATCGTAAATACGTTTTCGGTGTGGTGAGGCGAGTGAGGGTCTTTTTCAGTATCGCTAAATGCATGGTGCATACGGTGCAATATAGCGTAAGCGCGAGGACTCAAATACGAAGAACCTTGTGAAATGTAGGTCAAGGCATAGAAAAACTTCTCCCAAAACTTATTCATTGTGAACATTTTATGGGCAGAATAACGATGCAAAAAGAACGTTTGGCAAAATAATGAAAGATACCAATGTCCAAAAAAGGCAACCAAAACTGCGTACATGAAGCGAATGGGTTATTTAAACTTAATAATAAACTTGTACAAAACTAAGAAAAGCTTTGTAGACAAACAACCTTTTTAGCGAATTTCCGCTTACTGATTGACAGTCAGCGCGTATTGAACCAAATTGGCCCCCATTCGCAACGCTTGCTGACGCAATTCTTCGGGGTCGTTGTACACACTTTGGTCTTCCCAGCCATTACCAAGATCGCATTCGTAGCTATAATAGCACACCAACCTTCCTTGCCAAAAAAGCCCAAACCCTTGCGGAGGTTTAGAATCGTGTTCGTGGACTTTGGGAAGACCGTTGGTAAAATTAAATTTCTGATGATAAACAGCGTGATTAAAAGGTACCTCGACAAACTCTAGTTCAGGAAATACCTTTTTCATTTCCCTGCGGATAAATTTATCAAGCCCGTAGTTGTCATCCAAATGAAGAAAGCCGCCTGCAATTAGGTACTTTCGAAGGTTTCTAGCTTCCGAATCCGAAAACAAAACATTTCCGTGCCCCGTAAGGTGAATAAAAGGGTAAGAAAACAAATCAGGGCTTCCTGGCTCGACAATATCCTCCTCGGGAAAAATATTCATCCGTAAGTTTTGGTTACAAAACTTAATAAGGTTGGGCAACGACGTTTTATTGGCGTACCAATCCCCCCCACCACCATACTTTAACTTGGCAATTTTATAAGAATACTGAGCAGAAACGGTGGTAATTAAAAAAGCATTAAGCAAGATGGTTAGAAACAGCTTTGGTGCGAGTCGCATGGTTGGGGTGTCTTGGTGAATGAACATTGCACGAACTTAACGTAAACGATTCAATCACGCAAGTTTGTACGTTAATTACAACGAATCCCTATCAAATTTAGTACCACTTTTCGACGGCACCCCATATTGACTATCCCGTGTATTTTTCTGTACTGCAATCGCGGCAAACAACGCCAACAAAAAAGCAAAGGCGTAAAACCCTTTTTCGCTTGGCAGCATCGTTGCATTCCACAAGCCAATGCCTAAAAGAGCGATGGACAAAATAGTTGAAAACCAACTGATTCCGTAATACACATCCGTCACAGGAATGCCCTCTAATCGGTCCCGAACGCTTTTTTGGACCGACACAACGGCAAACAACCCGTACATCAAAATCGTAAAATAGTAGCCTTTTTCATTGAGTGGGAGTTCAGCTCGCCAAAGTCCAATGATATAGCCTGCCATCCCAGCGCCTAAAGCGATCCAAGAAGCTCCAATAAATGCAGAAGAGGGTTTTTGACTCATATTTTTTTTAAATTAATTATCCCAAAATTTTTTCAATAATTGATCCTTTTTGAGCCCTCTCATCTTACGGCGTGAAATCGGCAACTCTTCCCCATTTTGCAGAAGTACTGAATCTGTATTCATCGCCAATATGAGTTTGGCATTTACCAAATATGACTTATGAACCCGCACAAATTCAACATTTCCAAGCACTCCGTTAAAGTATTTCAACGTCTTTGACTCCAAATACGACTTTCCATTTTTCAAAAAAAATCGGGTATAGTTCACCTCCGATTGCATGTACACAATCTGAGATTTTTCGATAGGTCGAGGGATGCCGCCAATATGTACAAAAACGTGCGATAAGCAGCTCTCTGGCAAACTAGGGAACGAGAAGTAAGATAGCTGTGACATAACAGATGTAGCGTTTTAGGGTTAAAAACAACGCTTCAAAATTGTAGGAATCACCTACCATTCACAAAAATGTCACAGTGAATCGGGATATTAAGTAAGTAAACCGTAGCCAACCTCAACTAAACCGTACCGCCTCAATGCACGTTGGCCAAGTGTAAAGCTTGGCAGGCGGCCAACGCTGCGGTTTCGGTACGCAAACGGGTCTTGCCCAACACCGCCATTTGAAACCCTAATTGTTGCGTCAACGCTATTTCTTTAGGGGTAAAATCCCCCTCAGGGCCAATTAGTACGAGATATTGGTGTGTTGGAAGCGCACATTTCACTAAATGTGGAGGCTGGGCATCATCGGGCAAATGGGCAATAAATTTTTGCAAAGTTGCGTCTGAGATAGTAGGTAGCCACTTTTCAAACTCCCCCACCTCTTCCAGTTGGGGCAAGTAAGCTTGCAACGATTGTTTCATGGCCGCAACGGCTATTTTTTGCAAGCGATCTAATTTAATCGTACGTCTTTCTGAGTGTTTGGTATAGAAAAAAGAAATTTTATCAATTCCCATTTCAGTCGCCTTTTCCACAAACCATTCAATTCGGTCACTATTTTTGGTGGGTGCTAAAGCGATTTCAATCTGGTACGGGCGCGGTTCGTAGGTAGTTTGTTGTGTAATTTGTAAGTCACAACGTTTGGGAGTACTTTGTTGGACTTTAGCTTCAAACCAACTTCCTTGTCCATCGGTTACTTGTACAATTTCCCCTTCACGAAGACGTAATACTTTAGCAGCGTGGAACGCCTCCTCGTCGGTGAGGGCCGAAATAGAAGAGAAATTAGGTTGGAAAAATAAATGCATATAGTAGGATCAAACTTTACTGTATAAGTATAGGCTTTCACTTTTTAACGAAACTCATCATTGATGTTTTCTATGTATTTTAAAACAGTGAACATCAAGCCCTCACCTCAAATTTAATTTTAGGATTTTTCAAACATTTCATAGCTTGCGTCAATCCATTTAGGGTCAACGGAAACATCCGATTCTCTGACCATTCACGAATAATACTGATACTATGGGTATATTTCCAGTAATCTGGCACAGCAACGGGGTTTAGCCACACAAAATTAGGATATTGTTCTTTAAAACGATTCAACCAAGTAATGCCCGCTTCCTCGTTGTAATGTTCCACACTCCCTTTGGGGTGCGTTATCTCGTAGGAAGCCATGGAAGCATCCCCCACAAAAATCACTTTGTAGTCTTTGTTATATTTATGTAATACCTCTAGCGTCGGCACTCGGCTCGCACGCCGACTGTTATCCCGCCAAAGGGTTTCATAAATACAATTGTGGAAATAAAAGTACTCAATGTGCTTAAACTGGTATTTAGCCGCCGAAAACAACTGCGAACATAAATCAATGTGGTCGTCCATCGAACCTCCGACGTCGAGTAGCAACAGCACCTTCACATTATTTTTTCGAGAGGGATGCAGATGAATATCTAAAATCCCACCGTTACGACTCGTCCCCTCAATGGTTGCGTTCATATCTAATTCTTCATCGGCTCCTTCTCGGGTCAAGATTCGCAAACGCCGAAGCGCCATTTTCATGTTTCGAGTATTGAGTTCTACATCCTCATCATAGTTTTTATAGGCTCGGTCTTCCCACACCTTCAACGCCGTTCGGTTTCCTGCCGAAGAGTCTTTCACCCGAAATCCCTCAGGATTGTAGCCGTTATTACCAAAAGGCGATGTCCCTCCCGACCCAATCCACGTATTTCCTCCCGAATGGCGCTCGTTTTGCTCACGCAGTAATTGTTGAAAACGCTCAAAGAGTTTCTCCAAACCACCTATTTTTTCAATCAATTCTTTTTCCTCCTCGGTCAATTCTCGTTTGAGTGCGTCTTCAAACCAATCGGGCGGCACGTTCACTTCCAATAATTTGGCTTCGATGGTTTCGGCGTTTTTAAAATACTCTGCAAACAGTCGGTCGAACAAATCGTAGTGCATTTCATTCTTAATCAATACCGTCCGACTGAAGTAATAAAACTCTTCCACGCTCATCTGAATGACCTGCTGCTTGAGTCCTTCCAACAAGTTCAAATACTCCACCACTGATACAGGAAGTGCGTGTTTTTTGAGTAATAAAAAGAAATCTAAAAACATCTCTATGGGCGACGGAGTAAAGAGTGAATGGATAGTCACAAGAGCTTAATAAGGCCGAAAACCTTTGGAACGTAAGGCCGCGTATAAGTCGTTATCTTGTTCATTTTTGAGCAATGCCCCCAAAAACGGCGGCACTTCGGGTATCGACTCAAGGTCTTTAAGATCATTGGCGGATACTTTTGCCCAAAGCAACAGCTTAATCCAATCAATCAATTCGCTGGTGGAGGGCTTCTTTTTGAGTGCCTTCACCTCCCGAACGGAGAAAAACATTTTTAACGACCGTTCCAACATTTCTTTATCAAGGTCAGGATAGTGAACATTCACAATTTGGAGCATCGTTTCTCGATCAGGAAAACGAATAAAATGGAAAAAGCAACGCCGCAAAAACGCATCAGGCAACTCCTTTTCGTTGTTGGACGTAATGATGACAATCGGACGATGTTTTGCCGCAACCGTTCGATTCAATTCATAACAGAAAAACTCCATTCGGTCGAGTTCTTGCAACAAGTCATTGGGAAACTCAATATCGGCTTTGTCGATTTCATCAATCAACAAAACCACCTGTTCTTCCGACTCAAACGCCTCCCACAGTTTCCCTTTTTTTATGTAATTTTCGACCTCATACACCCGCTTATCACCCAATTGTGAATCTCGCAAACGAGACACGGCGTCGAATTCGTACAAACCTTGGTGTGCCTGCGTGGTCGATTTCACATGCCAAGTGATTAAACGTTTTCCCAACGCCTTCGCGACCTCATAGGCCAGCATGGTTTTTCCCGTTCCTGGCTCTCCTTTTAGCAGCAACGGTTTTTGTAAGCTTACCGATGCATTTACCGCTACAGCTAGCTCACGGGTAGCCACGTATTTTTCAGTTCCTTCAAATTGGGGATTCATGTAGTCAGAATTACTGTTCACAAACATAGAGACTGCAAATTACACTTTTTTTGAGGTTATGGGGAGAGGTAATCTATCTATTAAAAATACATGACTTGTCAATAAAGATGTACTATTCGGTAAATTGTTGAAGTTACAAATGGTACAATTATTCAAATACGTTTCTATCCATAAAATCACAAAATCAATGTTAAAAAGCGATAGATTCATTTCAAACAAGTACGCTCTATAAAAATACATATAAAGCATAAAAATAATACAACATTTACGTTTCATATCGACCCAACCACACATAAACTACTCACTATCAAATAATTACATATATTTTACAATCATTAAAACTTAATAAAAGCTAACTTTTATAAGCCATTTTTTACCACTTGATAAGTTTTTGGTTAAAATCCTAGTTTGAATTGTTGCTTTTACCTAATAATAAATTATAATTGCGTCATGTAACCCTACTTTTAGAAAGCAGTACAAAAAAACGCAAAAGAATATTTCGTTTGCGGGGATTTTTATTGCCTTTTAAAAGGATAGTTTTTTATACCCACATCAAAACTGTTATCATCATGGCACAATTTTCAGCGTTACCGATGTCGGTACCAAGTTACCATTTTGTTACACGACAGAATTATTCAAAACTCTCAACTGACCTCTTGGCCATTGTAGGTATTTTTTTGATTACGTCCTTCGTTTCAGAGCGAATGCTTTTAGGGCGTGATGTGCTTATTTTAGTTGGGTTAGTACTTGGGTGGTATATCGCATCCAAAATAACCTCAATGTATAATGATTTTCGGACGCTAACTTTCATCAATGAGATTCTTGCTTTTTTGCCCAATCTTTTGATTCAATTTGGGTTGATAAGTATCTTTCTTTTCTATTTCGACGATAACAATCACGCTCGTTCCTTTTCAGCCCTTTATATTTTAGCTCTTGGGAGTACAATCACCCTCAAAATGTATATCCAACGAAAAGTACACCAATTTTTGAATCATAACGGAATCAACCAGAGAACACTAGTAGTCATAGGGGAATCTGAAAAAGTTAAAGGGTTTTCAGAGTTTGTTCGTAAGAATAACCAATTTGGGTACACGATTGTTGGTACACACTTCCTCCCTAAAAGCGCAGCAAACATCACAGAACTAAACCAGACATTGAGCTTTTTAGAAAAGAAGCACAAATTCTATTCATTGGATGAGTTGATTATCATTTCTGAAAACTTTAACGAAGATATTGCAAAAAAAATCACTCAATGGACTGATTCCAAGGGGGTTTTGTTACGTTTCACTCCTCGTTTTCTTCAATTTCAGTCGTCCAGATTTACCCTAGAACAATTTGGCAACCAACCCCTGATTTCGGTACGTCGTACTTTACTAGATACCGATTACTACTGGATTCTCAAATGCGTTTCTGATGTCGGTTTGAGTTTATTGGCACTTATCTTACTAGGTGTATGGTTGATCCCTGTAATTATTGTAGCCCTTTTATTGGAGTCTGAAGGGCCTATTTTTATAAAGAAAAAGTTGATTGGGCAGGGCGGACAGGAGTTTGACGCATTTAACTTTAGAACAACGAAAAACGGCCAAAAGACAACTATTGGCCAATTTTTAGTTCGTACTCAATTGGATAAATTTCCTCTTTTGATCAATGTGTTACAAGGATCTATGTCTCTGGTTGGCCCCAAAGCTTACAAACAAACCGAATCATCCAAATTAGAAAATACAACTAACAATTATCGGGTTAGGTATAAAATAAGGCCAGGATTAATTGACTGGACAGAGTTTAACCATTTTGATTCCAGCCCTAAAATAGACTCAAGTCAACATCAGAAAAGAGTAGACTTTGACAATTGGTATATTGAAAACTGGAATCCGTTATTAGACTTTCAAGTGATACTAAAAACACTGTATAAATCGACAAGAGGCGTATTATTTGCTTCTGAATGTTAGTCAGTTAGTAAATCAGCGTTTCTAAAAGAAGTATTCTTTATAAGCCGAGCTAAATCATTATCAAACTGGTGCTTAAGAAAAAGTTCAAGGTGACGATCATGATGTAAGTCCGTTCCGATAAAGTCAACTAATTCGTGCTTGACAAGTTGAAGAGCTATTTTTTTAATAACAGGTCCATAATAACCACACAACGAAGGTAAATTGACTTGTAACAAGCACCCTAGTTCACGAAGGTGTTTAAAAGTTTTAATTGAATGGTGTAAATAATTATAACGTTCGGGATGAGCTAAAATAGGTTGATACCCTCTGGTAAGCAATTGAAAAACAGCCGTTTCAAACTGAGGGCTTGGCGCTACAAACGACATTTCGATCAGTATATAGCGCCGTTCACCAAAAGTCAAAAGGTCGTTGGTGACCAGAAGTTGTTCAAAATGTTTATCCACAAAGTACTCGGCAGCCGCCTCTACTTTTAGGGTCAAGTTTTGTTTGTAAACCTCTGATTGTAGGGTTTTAAGACCTTTTTGAATGATTGACGTAGTGTTATTATACAACCCATCATAAATATGAGGGGTGGTGATTACTTTTTTTAATCCCATTCTTTCCAGTGCTTTTAGGTATCGAATAGACGTTGCCAAATCAGGGCTTCCATCATCAATGCCAGGAATCAGGTGTGAATGTATATCCACCTGAAGAAGCTCAAAAATTGAATCTGAAGATTTTTTCTTGAAGAATGAGAACATACAGAATTTCTAATAGGTCATCAAAGTATTAAGGCAAAAATGAGACTGTAAAAAGGAACAAAAATAACGGTTTTATCCATCATTTATTTTCACTAAATGCATTCAACTCTCTTAACTCGAAGCAAGCTAGCTGTTTTTATGCTAGGTTGTATCTTTTGGGGCTCACTTTACAGTTGTGTCAGCCCCAAACAGATTGTTTATTTTCAGGCGGCTGACTCTACCCAATCTGTCCTATTACCTCCCATTAAGCCCGTAGTTGCTCGAATCCAGTCCAATGATATTTTGGCCATTACCGTTGGTAGTTTCAACCAAGAATCCAACGAAATCTTAAACTTTGCCAACGTTAACGCCCTCACTACCACAAGCTTCCCTAGTATTCAGGGGGGTGCCTCACGAGGTCAACCTCTCGGTTATTTGGTAGATTCGAGTGGGCACGTTGAAATACCATTCGTTGGAAGGGTAAAGCTCGTTGGCCTCTCCCTTGACCAGGCCGCTAACTTAGTGAGAGGAGAAATGAGTAAATCGCTCAAAGAGCCCGCCGTCAACGTACGCTTTTTAAACCATAAGTTTTCAATTTTGGGGGAAGTTAATCGTCCAGCTACCTACAACCTCCTCGACGATAATACCACTTTACCGTCTGCACTAGCCATGGCAGGTGATTTAACCATTTACGGCCAACGTACGAATGTTATGATTATTCGGGAGACGGAAAAAGGCAGGGAAATCGTTCGGCTCAACCTCCTGAACCGCGATGTATTTACCTCCCCTTTCTATTACATCCGCAATGGCGACGTTATTTACGTCGAACCAAGCAAGGCCAAAGCCACCTTTACCGACCGTTCGGTTCAGCTGATTCCCATCGTTACCAGCATCACAACGGCTTTTGTTGTCTTTTTAAACTTACTACTAAAATAAATCTATCTATTTGATAAACAGATAGATTTATCATAAAACCATTATTTAACTCTATGGAAAATATTGAATTTTGGCAAGAAAAGGAAGAAGACTTTAATTTAAAGTTATTTCTACTTAAGTACCTCCGTTATTGGTATTGGTTCGTCATTACTTTAGTTTTGGTGCTGGGAGCCGCCTTTTTTTACCTTCAATTTACTGTCCCAATTTATAAAGTTTCCGCCTCCATCTTAATCAAAGATGAGAAGAAAGGAATGGGCAGCGGAAACGAAATGCTCAAGGAACTAGACCTTTTCAATGGCAATAAAATTGTTGAAAATGAAATGGAAGTGCTCAAGTCTCGTACCCTCATGGAGAAAGTAGTAGAAGTCTTAAATTTGACGGTTTCTTACTACGAAGAAGGAACTTACCGCGACACTGAGCTTTTTCAAAAATCACCCATCACCCTCAATTACACCCACTTACAACCAGAAGCTTACTCAAAACCACTCTATATTAAAATTATAGACGCGCAACATTTTGAACTACTTGATGAGAACAAAAACTTCGTTGGAAATTATATTTATACACAACCTATATCATCTGCTTATGGTCGATTTCGTATTTTTCTCACAAAACCTAAAGCCGTCAGTGGTACTTTGATAAAACTACGATTTAGTAACAAAGAGGGATTGATAAGTTCGTTTATCAACCAAATTCAAGTAGAGCTCCTCAATGCTAAAAGTACTGTTCTTCAATTATCGGTTGAAAGCACAGTTCCTGAAAAAGGTAAAGCTATTCTAACCAAACTACTTGAGACCTATACATTTTCAGCCCTAGAAGACAAAAATTTAGAGGCAAGCAATACACTTCGCTTCATTGAAGACCGCCTCAGGCTCATCACTGGTGAATTGACCATTGTCGAAAAAGACGTCGAGTCGTACAAAACTTCCCAAGGAATCACGGATTTGAGTACCGAAGCCAATTTATTCCTCGAAAAAGTAAAAGAGAACGATACCAAACTCAACGAAGTAGACATTCAGCTAAAAGTGCTAGAAGGAGTCGAACGTTATTTGCAGAGTGGACAAGGCACCGTCGCTCCCGCTAGCTTGATGGTTACGGATCCGATTTTGACTTCTTTCATTGAAAAATTGAGCGAACTGGAGCTCCAAAAGGAAAAAATGGCGCGCACGGTTCAGCCAGGAAATCCTTTCTTAGAAACCCTTAACACGCAGATTTCCAACACGAAACAAGCCATCCGTGAGAACATCAATAACCAAAAAAACGGCCTATTGGTCACCCGTTCTAGCTTGGCGGGGTTAAACAAACGATTTGAAAGCTCCATTAGTCGCATTCCTCGAAAAGAAAGGGAATTTGTGACTATCCAACGTCAACAGAATATCAAAGAAAACTTGTATTTGCTCTTGTTACAAAAACGCGAAGAAACAGCGCTCTCGTACGCTTCTACAGTCACGGATAGCCGAATTGTAGACAAACCATACTCGACGCCAAACCCCATCAAGCCTAATCCAAAAATGATTTATTTGATTGCTTTGCTCGTCGGTATCGTTCTACCAGCAGGAGTCATTAATGTGCGCGATATGCTAAACGACCGCGTCCAATCACGAAAAGAAATTGAAACCGAAACGGGTTTGGCAGTCTTTGGGGAAATATCATTAAAACCAAAAGACATCAAAAGTAATATTCTGGACCCTCAAAGCCGAACGTTTATTACGGAACAATTCAGGCTGTTACGCACTAATTTACAGTACATTAACCCCGATAACCAAAGCAAAGGCAACGTCATTTTACTTACCTCGTCTACCAGTGGAGAGGGAAAAAGCTTCGTAACGCTCAACTTAGCTATAAGCATTGCTGCCCTGAGCAAACGGGTGATCATTCTTGAACTAGACATGCGAAAACCCAAATTAGCCAAGTATTTGGGGCATACTTCCGACAAAGGTATTTCTAACTTTCTCGCGGGTGCCGCCGAACCGTTGGAAATTGCCCAAAAAACAGCCATAGAAAACCTTTTCTTAGCGTCCTGTGGTCCGCTCCCTCCCAACCCTTCTGAGCTTATTTCCAATGGAAAAATAGACAAGCTGCTTACCTTGTACCGCGACTACTTCGACTATATTTTACTTGATACCCCGCCTGTTGGCTTAGTGACCGATGCCTTAATTCTTAAGCCTTATATCGATTCTTGTTTTTACATCGTTAGGCATGAAGTAACCGTTAAGAAAGATCTTACCATTTTAAGTGACCTAAAAAAGCATAGTAAATTCAAGTCAATCAATGTAATTTTTAACGGGGTCAACTACCGTAATAGCCAAGAATACCGCTACGGATATGGCTACGGATATAAATATGGGAAGGGGTATTATGGGTAAGTTGTTGTGTAATAGCATAATGCTAAGTCTCTGATTTCAATTTATTTCATTGACCCATACCCCATAAAGTACAATTTACTCTTTGGTTATTTATGTTTTTTTTCCACTTGATAAATTTTTCAAAAAATCCGCTAAAAAAGCATAGTTTATTAAGAATTTAGTATGTATATTAGCAGTGTAGTTGTTACAAAGCAAGTAACGCACCATTAAAATACCCACCAACGTATGATTAACAAAGTTGCTTTAATCACAGGAGTTACAGGACAAGACGGGGCGTATCTGAGCGAGCTACTTCTGAACAAAGGTTATACAGTTCACGGAGTCAAACGTAGAAGTTCCTTATTCAACACCGAGCGAATTGATCACTTGTATGAAGATCCACATGTTGATAACCCTCGTTTTATCTTGCACTACGGAGACTTAACAGACTCTATGAACCTCACCCGAATCATACAGGAGGTTCAGCCCGACGAAATTTACAACCTAGCGGCTATGAGCCACGTTAAGGTAAGTTTCGACGAACCAGAATACACCGCCAACGCCGACGGAATTGGCACCCTGCGAATCCTAGAAGCTGTACGTTTGCTGGGATTATCAAAAAAGACTAAAATTTATCAGGCCTCAACCTCAGAACTTTACGGGTTGGTCCAAGCAATACCACAATCAGAAACCACACCATTTTATCCTCGTTCTCCCTACGCAGTTGCTAAAATGTATGCGTACTGGATTACGGTCAACTACCGTGAAGCCTATGGGATGTATGCTTGCAACGGAATTCTTTTTAACCATGAATCTCCCCTACGCGGTGAGACGTTCGTGACGCGTAAAGTAACCCGGGCTGCCGCCAAAATCATCCTTGGTCTTCAAGACATTTTATACATGGGCAATTTGGATGCCAAACGCGATTGGGGGCATGCCAAAGACTATGTAGAGGCTATGTATTTAATCTTGCAACAGGAAACCCCTGAGGATTACGTAGTTGCCACGGGCGTTACGACCCGAGTGCGGGAGTTTATCCGTCAAACTTTTGCCTTTCTAGGGGTTAGCCTGGCGTTTACGGGAGAAAACGAACGTGAAATTGGCCAAATTAGCGCCCTCAACGAAGCTCGCTTGGAAGAACTTGGCATTCCCGTGGGAGAGCATTTAACCCCAGGGACGACCGTAGTGAAAGTAGATCCTCGCTACTACCGCCCCACCGAAGTAGAATTATTGATAGGAGACCCTAGCAAAGCCAAAGAAAAACTAGGTTGGTCTCCCAGACATACGCTCGATATGCTTATTGCCGATATGGCGATGGCCGATTTACGTTTGTTTCAAAAAGATAAACTTTTACTAAACGAAGGATTTCCAGTCCTGAACTATTACGAATAGAATCCCTTCTTCTTTGAGCACACCTATTAGTAAGAAGGAAGTACATTCGACGATGATGAGAGGCTGATTTACTCAACGTAATCTCCGATCAAAAATAAATGAAACCAACGCGCTAGGTCCTACGGTGGGACTGAAAGGGCGAAGCCCTAGAAGCGCCTAGAAAAAATTGCCAACCGTTCGTCCCGCTTTCCCATCGCTAAGTCGACATGTGACTGAAAGGGCGAAGCCGTAAGAAAAACTCGCAAGCAACACCTTACCGTATCGTTAGGTAGCTCTTCGTAAAAAGAGCTAAGTGGCTTTGCTTTTTCTAAATCGTATATACTAGTGCGTTAGAAGAAAAATTTACCCAAATTTTGGCACTTCGCGCTTAAACAATCGACACCAATACATATGCCTTGGTTTGTGCTGTATACAAAATCACGGAACGAGAAGCTTGTCGCCGAAAAACTCAGAGAAAAAGGAATCGAAGTATACTGTCCTCTTCTCAAAGTAAAGCGCAAGTGGTCTGACCGGGTCAAGACAATTGAAGAACCACTCTTTAGGTCATATTGTTTTGTGCGACTCAATGAAAATGAACGGGCGCTCGTCTTTGATGTTCCTGGCGTAGTTAGGTACTTGTTTTGGCTGAAAAAACCCGCCATCGTTCGGGACTCCGAAATCGAGACCATCAAAGAGATGCTCGATACCCACGACCATCAGGCCATCAAAGTTGAACGTTACGAATTGAAGACCCCCGTCACCATCAACTCTGGGGCATTTGCCAACGCCTCGGGCGAAGTAACGGGACAGCAAGGCTCCGTTCTTACCATCCGATTAGATTCGCTAGGAGTTGTGTTGAAGGTCGATTTGACGAAGACAACCGTAGTAGCAACCCCATCCTAACTATGTCCATCATCCACGTAGTACTATCAGGAGGAGTAGGCAGCCGTCTTTGGCCCTTATCGACCAAAGAGCGTCCGAAGCAATATTTGCCGTTGTTTGACGACAAAACGCTGTTTTGCCATACCGTAGAACGCAATCGCCCCTTTTGTGAGCAGGTGATTGTGGTGGGCAACAAAGACAACTACCAATTGAGCCGCGACGAGCTTGAGTTGATTGGGTTGACAGACTACACCGAAATTGTGGAAGCTGCCCCGCGCAATACCGCCGCAGCCATTGCGTTTGCGGCCTTTTCCGTGACTCCTGAGGCCATTTTGTTGGTGACGCCCTCCGACCACATCATCTCCAACGAAAAAGCGTATTCTAACGCCTTTAAAAGCGCTTTTCAGTGGGCTAAAAACGATTATTTGGTGACGTTTGGCATTACACCTCACAAACCAGAAACGGGCTACGGCTACATTGAGTACGACGGCAACGAAGTGAGCAGTTTCCGCGAAAAACCCGACGCACACACCGCGACCCAATTTCTGGAATCAGGACGGTTTCTTTGGAATAGCGGGATGTTTTGTTTTAAAGCGGGGATATTTTTGGAAGAACTCGCCCAGTATGAGCCTGAGCTGTACGCCGCTGCCCAGCGTGCCTGGCAAAAACAACAAGGTGGATTTCTTCCTTCCTTTGAAACCTTGGCCATCCCCTCCAAAAGTATCGACTATGCGGTGATGGAACGCTCGCAACGCATCAAAGTAGTACCTGCCACTTTTGAGTGGTACGACTTAGGCTCGTACGAGGCGCTGTGGGACTATTTTGAAGCCAAAGGTCACGAGCATCATTTTAAGGCCAACAACATGGTTTTGCAAACGAGTCAAAAACGTGTAGAACTAGTGGGCGTAGATGGGCTGGTTGTGGTAGAAACCCAAGATGCCATTTTGGTTTTACCAAAGAGCCAATCGCAGGAAGTAAAAAAAGTGTATGAACGCCTCAAGGGCTAACCAAGAGCAAGAAGTAGCATGTCAGTAGCACACAGAGTCATCAAAAATACGGGGTTTTTGTACGCCAAAATGGGAATAACCATGTTTATATCCCTGTACACTACCCGCTTGGTACTCAACTCGCTTGGTGCGGCCGACTTTGGAATCTTTAACTTGGTGGGAGGAGCCATTGCCATGTTAGGCTTTCTCAATGCCTCCATGGCCTCAGCCACGCAGCGATTTATGTCCTACTCCGAAGGTGATAAAAAAACGTATTATTAACTTTATATCAAACTTGAGAAGTCCATTACTATCATACCGAAGAGTTTTAAGAAAAATTGATAAGATAAGAAAAATTATAAATGATAGAACAAGCATCTATATCCCAATCCAACAATAAAAGAATAGCAAGGAATACACTACTGTTGTACTTCCGAATGATATTAATGATGGGCGTATCTCTTTACACGGTACGGGTAGTGCTTAATACATTGGGAGTAGTTGACTATGGAATTTATAATGTTGTAGGCGGTATAGTAACCACGTTCTCATTTTTAAGCGGCACAATGGCCACAGCCTCCCAGCGATTTTTTGCATTTGAGTTAGGGCGTAAAAACTTTGACCAGTTAAAGAAGACCTTTAGTATGACTATGACTATCTATATTTTAATAGGAATAGTTATACTTATCTTGGCAGAAACAGCAGGTTTGTGGTTTTTAAACAACAAAATGACTATCCCTGTAGAGCGAATAGAAGCGGCTAATTGGATTTACCAATTTGCAATACTATCGTTTATGCTAACTATGTTTGCAATTCCATACAATGCGGCAATTATTGCACATGAATGCATGGAGGTATATGCTTATGTTAGTATTATTGAGGTATTTCTTAAATTACTAATTGTTTATATATTGGTCGAATTGTCGCTTGATAAGTTAAAACTGTATGCATTTTTAATGTTTATAGTTACAGGTATTATTACATCAATTTATCAAGTATATTGCAGAAGAAATTATAAAGAATGTAATTTTTTTTTTTATTGGGATAAAATATTGTTTAATAAAATATTTAGCTATTCTGGATGGAATTTATTTGGTGCATTAGCGGGCGTTTTAAATGTGCATGGAATTAATATTGTTCTAAATATATTTTATGGGCCTATTCTGAATACAGCTCAAAGTATTACAATTCAGGTTACTAATACTATAAATCAATTTGTGCAGAACTTTATGACTGCTACAAAACCACAGATAATAAAATATTACGCTAGTGGCCAAATAGATAATATGAATAACTTGATAATATTAAGTTCTAAATTTTCATTTTTTTTGCTTTTGTTAATATCTTTACCCGTCCAAGTATATACTAACTTTTTCTTTAATATTTGGCTAAAATATATACCAGAACACGTTGTTACATTTACTAGAGTAGCAATTATTGTTGCTTTGATAGATTCATTATCATATCCGCTTCAAACTGCAGCACAAGCCTCTGGAAAAATAAAATTATACCAAATAATAGTTGGAGGTGTTTTAATATTAAATCTTCCACTAGTTTATATTGTACTTTATATTGAACATGAGCCTTTGTATATATATTATATATCACTATTTATTTCTATATTAACATTATTACTTAGACTTTTGCTACTTAGAGAAATGATTCAATTTGAAATTATCTATTTTTTTAAAAATGTACTTATGCCTACTCTTCTTGTTTTCGTATTAAGTTCTTTCATATATTATGCTCTATATTATTTTTTTGAAAATAGTGTTTTTGGTATTTTGAAAGTTATTTTTTTGGGGACTATTTCTACTATTTTAATGATATTTTTTATAGGTCTTTCAAAGGTAGAAAAAAAATACGCTTTAAATAATGTTAAAAAATACTTACAAACGAAATAAAAATATGTTGAGTGGGTTTTTGAAAAAATATTTGCCGAATTATATTGTAGAATATGTACAATATATAAAAAAAATAATTTATAATAAGAAAGAAATTAACAAGGCATACAAGTATGATTTACTGAGATATTCTAGATATTCAGATACATTCAAAACAGACAATTCAAATAAGCTTATAGGCAAAATTATTCGTGACTACCATGTTATTGAAAAAGGTCTTACTATGCCAGAAACTAGGCTGGGATTTGGAAAAGAAAGGATAATATCTTTAATTAAAAATTGTTTGAATTTTATTAGTTTGTACGGGGAGAGTGATGAACAAATTAATATTGCTATTAATGTAATTCTTGAGTATTGTGAATTTCATAAAAAAAATAATTTTGAACTAGATTCTTTGGTTAATGAGGCAATAATCAAACTTAAGTCAAATAAACATATAGAATATAGTTTGACAACTCAAAAAGATATGAAATATAATAATTATTTTAGTAAAATAAATTCGCCATTCCCTGACTTTGCCGCAACAAGGTCTAGTATTAGAAATTTTAGAGATCTCAATGTGAATGTTGAAGATATATTGGAATCAATAAATATTGCCAAGAGTACCCCCTCCGCCTGTAATAGACAATGCTGGCGAACTTATTTATATCAAGATAAAAATACAATAAAGAAAATTTTAGATGTTCAGGGGGGGAATCGTGGATTCGGGCATCTTGTAGATAAATTAATTGTTGTTACAGCAGAACTGGGTGTCTTTATTACACCAGGTGAAAGAAACCAAGCATTTATTGATGGAGGTATGTATGTAATGAATTTGTTGTATTCATTGCATTACAATAAGATTGGTGTTTGTACGCTTAATTGCAGTAATGATGTTGATCGTGACATAAAAATGAGGAATTTGTGTTCAATTGGACAATCTGAAGTCTTTATTGCAATGTTGGCATGCGGAATACCAGCAGAAAATTTTAAGATAGCAAACTCATTTAGGTATAATATATCAAAGACTCATAAAACATTATAAAATGATTAAAATAGGTATATTAACTTTCCATAAAGCTCATAATTATGGAGCTGTTTTACAAGCTTTTGCGTTACAGGAAACAATTAAATCTCTAAAATATGAAGTTGAAATTATAGATTATTTACCTGAATCAGTCATTTCTTCTCATGATTTATTTAAATCGAAGACATTTAAACGCAGGTCATTTTTAGGAAAAGTGCACCATATTATTGAATTTTTGTGTTTTTATAAAAGTAGGTATAAAAGGTTTAATGCATTTGAAAGTTTTATATCAAAATATCTTAATCTGTCACCAAACGTGATTAAAACATGCAATGATAATGTATCAAATTATAATTTTATCTTCTTTGGAAGTGACCAAATATGGAATCAAGAAATTACCGACGGCATTGACAAAGTATTTTGTGGGTATTTGAAAAAAGAAAATTGTAAATTTATATCATATGCAGCAAGCGTAGGGCATAAAATTGACACAAATGTTTACAATAAAGAGTTAGTTTCAATGTTAGATAATTTCGATTTTGTCTCAGTTAGGGAGAAAAGTTTAAAATATTACTTTGAGAAATATGGATACAGTAAAGCAAATGTTGTATTAGATCCTACTTTAATTTTAGATCAAAAAATCTGGGATTCGCATGCTATTAAACCTAATTTTAGTTGTAATTATATATTAATATACCAAATAAAACGAGACAAACGAATATATGAAGTAGCAGAAAATCTTGCAAAACAAAACAATTGGAAAATTATTGAGCTTACATGCGAAGTATTTCCAAATAGGAAACCATTTGCAAATCAAACTGCTCACCCATTTGAATTTGTAGGATATTTTAAATACGCTTCATTTATATTGACAACCTCTTTTCATGGAACAGCATTTTCTATTATATTTAACAAACCATTTTATACTGTTATGTTTAATTTTGCTGGAGATGAAAGATCAGAAGCATTGATTGAAACTTTACATTTAAATGATAGAAAACTATTTCTAGACAATATAGACAATGATTTAGATATTAATGTTGATTATAGTGTTGCAAATAGTAAATTAAAAAATATGAAATCTGACTCTATAAATTTTATTATTGATAGTATTAATTATTAATATATCGATTCTTATGAAAATTGCTTTTTATGTTACTAACTCGAATATTTCTTCTGTTGATGTAAGTAATGTCGAATATGGTAATCCTGGAATTGGAGGGAGCGAATACTCTGCTATCTTAATAATTACCTTATTGTCGAAGCTAAAGTTGTATGAAATAGTTTTATTGTGTGATTCCCCTGGCATTTTCCCCAAAGAAGTTATTTGGAAAGCATGCAATGATATCGATGGTGCCGTACAGCATTGTGAATCCAATTCTTTTGAATTTCTTGTCTTAGATTCTAAGTTAATTACAAAGAATTTTCTAATCAATTATCGTAATATTAAATTTATAGCATGGGCAAATTGTTTTTTAGACTCCAAACAATTAGATTTATTCTCAAAGCAGCCTAATTTAGTACGAATTGTAAATGTTAGCAAGAAACAATTCGAGATAAGTAAAAACCATTCAATATCACAGAAATCTTGTTTTATTTTTAACGCAGTTCCATCAAAATTTCTTGACAATTATAATTATCAAATTATCCCTAACAGATTTAGAGAACCTAACGTAGTGTATATTGGTAGTTTAATTAGTTCTAAAGGATTCCATATATTAGCAAAAATTTGGCCTGAAGTTATAAAAGTTGTTCCTAATGCAAAATTATTTGTTATTGGAAGCGGTAAACTCTATGGTAGAAATGCTAAAGTTGGTAAATGGGGGATTGCCGAAAAAAAATATGAATCATTGTTTATGAAATATTTGACTAGTATAGACGGTAAAATGCTTGAATCAGTATCTTTTATGGGAATTTTGGGACTTGAAAAATATGATTTATTACGTAAATGTAAAGTCGGAGTTCCAAATCCAAGTGGTATATCTGAGACCTTTGGTTATACAGCAGTAGAAATGCAGCTTATGGATTGTTTGGTAACAACGATTGATTGTCCTGCGTACAGAGATACGGTTTATGATAAATCCAGTTTATACTCAAATGTTGACGAGCTAAAAGATTTCTTAATTCAACATTTGCTTTCCCAAAAGGATTTGCATACTGAGATGCTCAATTACATAAATGAGTTCTCAGTTGATAAAATCACAAGTGAATGGGTTAGATTTTTTTCTAAATTAGCTAATTCTAATATTGATATAAATTCAAAATATAACACACTTAATTTTCTTGTTACTTCTTCACTTTATTCAATAAATAAATCATATAAAAAAACCAAAAAAACATTAAAGAGTTTTATTTACAACTTATAATTTTACACAAAATGAGGATAGAGTGTTGTTTTATTATTCCATATTTTGGGAAGTTACCTAACTATTTTTCACTTTTTCTAAAATCATGTAGTAAAAATATTGAATTTGAATGGTTAATTTTCACTGATGATAAAACATATTATGACTACCCAGAAAATGTCAAACCTATATATATGACTTTTCATGAATTATATTGCTTAATTTCAGAAAAATTTGACTTTACAATATCACTTCAAAAGCCAAGGAAGCTTTGTGATTTTAAACCTGCATATGGCTTAATATTTGAAGAATACTTGATGAAGTATCCTTTTTGGGGGTATTGCGATTTGGATGTTATTTTTGGAGATTTATCAAAATTTTTAAACGCTGAGTTTTTAAGAAAATACGATAAATTATTCTGTTTAGGCCATATGACAATATTTAAGAACACTTGGGAAAATAATAGGTTATTCATGAAAAGTCACAATGGAGTTTTTTTATATAAAAATGTGTTTACAAACAATAATATATGTTGGTTTGATGAAGAATACAAAGATTTTAATAATATAAATAAAATATTTCAAAACTTAAGTAAAGAGGTATTCACAGGTGACTTTTCTCTAAATTTATATATTTCTAATTTTAGATTCTTTCGCTGTATATATACATGTAATGGTTCTGCTTCTGATTTGGGTAAATATTTGGTAGAGAAATATATAAGAGCAGTATATTTTTGGAAAGATGGGAAAATTTATAGATGTTTTAAATCAAATAACGAGCTTATTTATGAAGAATTTATGTACATACACTTACAATCAAGAAAAATGTATTTAAATGAAAAAATTCTTCTTTTTGATACATTTAAAATAATCCCAAATTCATTTGATTTTATTGAGTTTGAGAATGTAACCCTTCATAATATCAATAAAATCAAAAACATTCAATATGATCGTTTTCTCATTTTCCAGTTTAATAAATATTTAAGAATATGCATTCCAAGTGGAATTAAAAATTTTATAAAAAATACAGTAAATCAAGCTGATTTATAATAAAAAAGTGAGGTATAGATATCTAAATTTTTTGTCATTTTGTGTTTTTCACTCCAGTTTTGTTTATTTGGATGATGGAAGCGGTATTGGAAGAAAAATTCAACTATCATTTTCTATTATTAGCATTTTAATGCTTTTTAAGTATATTAATGTGTTATTTAATAAAAAATTCTTAAGTATTAACTTAGCCGTATTTATATATATAGTAAGTTTGTTTTTTACTTCATTTTTTTCTAGAACAATAAAACTATCTACTGATTTTCATGCATCATCATATACTTTGGGGTTATTTTATGCATTTACGTTAATGGTATTTTTATTGTATATAGAATTAGTTATATTGAAAAATAGTTTTTTTATTGTGATTAATGTTTTCTTTAGATTATCATTTATTTATTGCATTGTTAGTGATTTATTTTTCTTTTATGGAATAAAAACAAATGAAGGTTTTCTTATTGGAAATAAATTTACCCTTGTTTATACTCATTTTTTTTGTTTACTTTTATTTATCTTAAAACAGGAAGTATTGTATCAAGAATACAAAAAGAAAATATATCATTTTACTCTTCCAAAAATAATAATATCTTTAATAATAATATTATTATTAAGTTCTATGTTTCACTCCAGTACTGGGATTTTAGGGTCAATAATTTTATTGATTATTTTTGTATTTAAAAAATACCTAAAATTAAAATTATTATCTAAAAATTATATTATAGCATTAATCATAGTCTTCACATCTTTTTCTTTTTTATTTAAAATTTTAATTAGTAATGATATATTCAAATTTATTATCGTAGATATACTAGGTAAAGACCTAACACTTACAGGTCGCATTGATATTTATTCAGTCATAATGAAATCTCTAAAAATAAGTCCTTATACTGGGGTTGGAATTGGCAATGCTGGAAATATTTTAATGAGCAAATACGGATTTGCGAATGCACAAAATGGGTTATTAAACGTGGTATTAGAACAAGGAATATTTGGAGCAATATCTGTAATATATTTAGTTTATGTATCTTTTAAAGGTTATTTACATGAAATTTCTTTCCCTATAGTCTCGTTAGTTGTGTTTTTTATTGTGATTTCCTGTATCGAAATTACATTCAATATTAATTTTATATATACACTCATTCTTTTACAACCATTTAAATTTTATTCAAAAATATCTACACATAAATGATATTTTTTTTGCAATAAAGTGTGTTAATACTAATTCTGATTTTAAAAATAAGATTCCTGATTTTATAAGATAATAATATTCAAAATATTGTAACGCAAAAATTACATCATTTATACTCTAATTTAGTATAATTTTACATGACATTACACCCAAAAATAAGCATTATAGTCCCAATTTACAACGTTGAAAAATACCTTGACCGTTGTTTAAAATCTATTTTAAATCAAACATTGAAAGAAATTGAAATTATTTTAGTGGATGACGAATCACCAGATAATTGTCCAGCCATGTGTGATGAGTACGCTAGAAGAGACAATCGTGTAAAAGTCATTCATAAGAAAAACGAGGGCCTTGGGTTTGCACGTAATAGCGGATTAGAATTAGCTACTGGTGAATATGTGGCTTTTGTAGATTCAGATGACTTTGTAAAACAAACAATGTATGAGGAACTGTATGAAGAAGCAAAAAATAAGAATGCAGATATTGTATTTTGTAACTTTTATAAGTATTCTGCTACAGGAATTATAAATGAAGAAAAGGAGGTAACTGAACCTAAAATATTTAATGGAATTAACGATATAAATAAATTTTTAATAGATATGATTGGTACTGAGCCCGCTTATCATAAGGATAGAAGATATAGTATGTCTGTATGGAAGGCTATTTATTCTAATAACATAATCCAATCAAACTGTATAGCTTTCCCTTCAGAAAGAGAATTAATCTCAGAAGACATTATCTTTCATGTAAGATTTTTACCACTTGCAAATATTATTGTCTATATAACTAACTGTAATTATTATTATTGCGAAAATCAAACTTCATTATCAAAAACGTATCGTAGTGATAGATTTGACAAATACAAGTTGTTGCATAAAGAATTACTAATAATATTATTAAAAATGAATGTTTTTTGTAAAACTCGTATAACCTTAGCAGTTGATAGACTATTCATCGGATATGTGCGAAATATGATATTAACTACTGTGAATAGTAATAAGGAAATTAAATACATACTCGATGATGAATACTTAAGAGAAGTCATTAACCGTTACCCATACAACCAACTACCTTTTAAGCATATGATTTTTCTAGTACTAGCTAAATACAGGCAGGCAAAAATAATTCGTCTTTTATCTAAAGGTTAAGTACTTATGGTTAATAATAAGGCACATTTAAATTGTTACTTAACAGAAGAGTTAAAGCGATTCAATTGCCGAAAGCCATCTATTAAAGATTGGCTTCTTCATAACGAGGTTTGGTATATCTACCATTACCAGCACCATCTTAGGTTGATCCAGTATATATGGAGTGGTCCAGTTGAGGCGGACACTTGAAATGTGTAACTTTACAAAGTTATGTCTAATCAAACACAACGTAAACGGGGTCGTAAGTATGACCAAAATTTCAAGCACCAAGTATTACTGAAAGTACAAGGTGGTCAGAGCGTTCCATCGGTAGCTCAGGAACTCGGTATTAGTGAAGGCATTATCTACCAATGGAAAGAGAAGATGGGTAATCCAGGCAACAATCGTGTATCCGATTTGGAAAAAGAAGTTGCACAGTTACGCCAACAATTGAAGCAAGCTGAAATGGAGCGCGACATCCTAAAAAAATCGGACCGCCGCGCGGCTACAGCAATTTTTGCCAAGTCGGGATAGTTGACAAATACGATTTTGTCAGGCGAGAGGCTGCTAATTATTCGGTTAGAGTTATCTGTAAAGTGCTTAATATCAGCAAGAGTAGTTACTATGAATACACTAAGGGCAAGACGCATCAGGAGCTAATAGAAACTGGGATAAGTGATGAAATGAGGCGAGTATTTCAAGAACATCGCAGACGTTATGGCTCACGACGCTTACGAGTAGAGATGCAGGCTAATGGCTATAAAATAGGCCGTCACAAAATTCGTAAGTTACTCAAAACTCAAGGATTAAAAGCTATACAGCCCCGAAGTTTTGTTCCAAAGACTACTCAAAGTAAACATGGATTGATGGCTTGTCCTAATTTATTGAAAGCCAACTTTGAGTGTAACAAGCCAAATCAGGTATGGGTATCAGATATAACATACATACCACTCAAAGACGGAAAATGGGCTTATTTAGCAGCATGGATGGAGTGTCCCGCCACCGCGGTTGTACACGCGTAGGATTGTAGGATGGCACTTGGATATAAACATGACACAGGAACTGGTAATAATAGCACTGAAAAATGGAATAAACCGTCATAGACCGTCCTCTGAGCTTATTCTCCATTCTGACAGAGGTGGCCAATATTTTGGGTCAAAATTCAAGCAGCTTGTTGATAAACATCTTTTTAGACAAAGTATGGCAGGTAAAAAATCAGTTTATGAAAATGCTCACGCAGAATCAATCTGGGCAACAATTAAACGTGAAATGTTAGAAAAAGGGGTTTTTGATAGCTTGCAAGATGCTAAAACAGAGTTGTTTGACTACATTGAAGCCTATTATAATCGTAAGCGAAGGCACTCATCTTTGGGCTACCAAAGTCCAGAAAAATTTGAAGAAATCTTTAATCAAAATCAATTACTAAACCTGCAAAGTAAAGTGTCCGCCGTTTGAGGACCACTCCAGAGTTCTGTCTTGTTGGATATCAAATGGTAAATCTATACCAGTCTTTGGAGAACCAAAGGCACTGTTCATTACTCTAATTATTCGCTCATCGCCAATGAGGGCTTTAGCTTGCCCTAATTCAATAGCAACATTACTATTTATAGCTCCTTTTATAGATCTTGCTTCTCCATCTGAGAATGGGTCATATTGAGAAACATATGATAAGTCAGCAATAAAAATATCGCAATTCTTTATTAATGAATTAATTGTGTTTACGATATTAGACGTTCCTGCACGTTTTCGATCATCGGCTCTAGTAATTATGGGCTTAAAGAGCAAATTCGAATACTTTTTTTCTAATCGATTAATGGCGGCTTTGATTGCTTTTTCAATTAATTTCTTATTGAATTTGTCATTTGTATCACTTTGCCAAGAATAAAAACATTGTATATTCATTAGATTTATCAGTTAAAATACAAAAATAATGCATTATAAATAGGCACGTCTCCATTTGGTATTTTATGCCACTATTATAGCCAAATTAGAGTGCAATCCTTTTCAGGATGGCTATTTTTTTGGCTTAATCATTTTAATGGGTGAAAAACTTATCCATAGTTAGGTAGTGGATGAGAATCAAACTTATTGGAGCTATTGATAATCCATAGGCATCAGAATCGGTTCGCCTGTGGCCATTAGTGGTCAACGAAATAGACATCTCTAGATAGCTTTTTCAACCGCGCCATAAACTGCCTCTCAATCGACAGCATTAGTTGCACAAACAATGGGTCAATGTTAAACTGAGTTAGACGGGCATTAACAGCAGTTGGTGGCATGATTGGGGGCACTCAGCCAAACCGTCCGTTATAACTCCAATCAATTCAAGCACTTCAAAGGAAAATGGCGATGCGACATCCGGCACCATTCTTTTTTTTACTGACATTATTTCTCATTACTCCTGCGAAAATTATTCAATGTTCGCAGTACCTTACAGCTACACTTCGTTTAACGCTCGCTACCTGGCATAGACCCACAGTAACCAAAAGTGGGGGCATGATTGGGGGCATGAAATGGCTGATGGTTGCTGCTGTTGGTAGCAACCAGAATCAGGAGGGGTAGTAATGGCATTGTCAAATAGAGCCTGTTTGGCGGCTAAACCTAAAATCAAACCTTACAAGATGACCGACGGGGAAGGTTTGTACCTGGAAGTCACCCCCATTGGGACAAAATTCTGGCGGTTGAAATATCGGCTTTACGGCAAGGAAAAACGAATTTCAATTGGAGCCTATCCTGCCGTCTCCATTGCGGATGCCCGCAAGGCCAAAGAAGAAATTAGGAAAGAAATCAAGGCGGGTATTGACCCTGTCCTAAAACGCTTGCAAGCGGCCCAGACCAGTGCCTTGAATCAACAATTAGACTTTAAATCAATGGCCATGGAATGGTATTGGAAACAAGTCCCTTTGTGGAAACCCAAACACGCTACAATCGTTAAACACCGCTTCGAGAAATATATATTTCCTTCTCTGGGTAACTTCCCGCTGGCAGAGGTAAAGCCGCTCTTGATGCTGAACTGCCTTCAAAAGATGGAAAAAACCGCCCCTGACCTGACCCGCAGGATGAAGGCCGCTTGTAGCCACGTCTTCAAATACGCCATTGCTACGGGACGAGCTGATAGTGACCCCACCTACGGCCTGGAGGCGGCTCTAAAGAAATTTAAACGAGGACATTATGCCTCCATTTCGGTCGATGAATTCCCCGAGTTTATGACTTGCCTTAACAAGTATCAGCCTCACGTCCATCGCCAAACTTTTTTAGCCCTCAAGTTATTGCTTTTGACGTTTGTTCGCACCTGCGAACTTGTCGAAGCAAAGTGGGAAGAGATAGATATTGAAAATGCGCTATGGGTTATTCCTGCCCAACGCATGAAGATGAATCTTCCACACCTCGTCCCCTTGTCACGACAGTCGCTGGCCATTTTTCAGGAACTCAAAGAAATCAATGCAGGGCGAGAATTTATATTCACGGGTTACTATAATCCCAAAAAACCGATGTCCAAAAACACCATGCTCGTTGCCATCAAGCGAATGGGGTACAATGGCAAAATGACAGGCCACGGATTTCGGGCTCTTGCCTTAGGGATTTTGAAGGAGAAACTGGGTTACTCCCATGAAATTGCCGACCGACAACTGGCTCACGTTCCCAAAAGTAGCGTTGACCGTGCTTATGACCGTGCCCAGTTTTTGCCGCAACGTATCAAAATGATGCAGGATTATGCTGATTATGTTGATAAAACAGAGTTACCCAACTTGAGCACTCCACATCTAATCAGCGAATCCCGCCCATAAGTGGGCGGGATTGTCCCCCCAAAAGTCGTTCTTCTCACCATAATCCGTCCCCAACCCACGTTTCAATCATTGATGGTGTTTATCCTTTATTAATCAACGATGGATTGAATTGACTCCTTTCGCCAAACTTCGTTAGGTAACGCTTACTTATCGGAAATGAACTCAGTTTGTTTTCGATAAACCAATTTTTCTTCTGAAAAAAGGAGTAAGGAATGGTTACGAAAACACCGCCCCCCGAACCTTTACTGGATCGAAAAAGTGCGGCTCGGTACCTTCGGGTGTCCCCTGGCACCCTGGCCGTTTGGGATTGTACCAAACGCTACGACCTCAAGCCCATCAAAATAGGACGCGCCGTTCGTTACCGACGTGCCGACTTAGACAAGTTTATTGAGCAGCGCCTGGGTAGCTGAACACTCTTACTTTTCTTCTTTCCTTTTCATCTTTTTCAACGGAGCACCGCTATGAACATAGCTGATGCCAAAGCTATTCCCATGACCGAAATTCTGGACAGGCTTGGAATCCCACCCCAACGCGTCTCTCAACTCAAAGCGTGGTATCTTTCGCCTTTGCGTCAAGAAAAAACGGCCAGTTTTCAGGTCGATACCAAAACCAACCTTTGGTACGATTTCGGGGAGGGGATTGGGGGCGATGTAGTCTATTTTGTCTGCCTCTACCTCAAATCCCACCGCCAAGACCACACCGTTTCCGATGCCCTGCGTTGGGTTAAAAACATGGTGGGTGGGGGCTACCAACTTCCCCCCCTTTCTTTCCCAGAAGAATCCCAACCCGAGCCGTCGCTCCAGTTGAAAACCAAGAAACCCATTCAACATGTGGGGCTGATTAATTACCTCCAAAAAAGGGGAATTCCCTTGGCCATTGCCCGCCAACACCTCAAGGAACTCCACCTGCGAAATCAACAAACCAAAAAGAGCTTTTTCGCCTTGGGGTTCGAAAACGAAGAGGGTGGATTTGAACTCAGAAACCCTTTTTTCAAGGGCTGTCTGCGCCCCAAAGCCATTAGTTTTGTTCGCGGGACGACGCCAAAACCTGACCGTATCCACCTCTTTGAAGGGTTTATGGATTACTTATCGGCGCTCGCTCAAACCAAGACCTTGCGGCTCAACGGTGATGTCATTGTCCTAAACTCGTTGTCATGTCTCAAACAAGCGCTCCCATATCTTCACAATTATGGTTACCAATTAGCCTACAGTTGGATGGACAACGACCCTGCGGGTGAGAAAGCCACGGTTACCCTGGCTGACTTTTGCAAAACGCAGCAGGGACTCACCCACCAACCCATGAATGCCGTTTATGCACCCCACAAAGATGTCAATGCTTGGCACATGCACCAGCGTCATTTGTCCATGTAAGGAGGGCTTCTCATGCCGCAAGAAGATATTCGAGCGCTTTACCGTGTCAACGAAGTCGAGATTGTCTATAAAAACAAGATTCCCTTCGAAGACCGTATTCAAATTACCAGTTCCTCGACAGCCTATGACATTTTGCGTCAAAGTTGGGATGACAATCGCATTGAACTCGTCGAACAGTTTAAAATTTTGCTGCTCGACCGCCGACACACTTGTTTGGGCGTGTCCGATATTGCCACGGGGGGAATTACGGGCTGCCTAGTTGACCCAAGGATTATTTTTGCCACCGCCCTAAAGACCCGAGCGAGTGCCCTCATCTTAGCCCACAATCACCCTTCTGGCACCCTCAAACCCAGTGAGGCCGACATCGACCTGACGCGCAAGTTAATGCAAGGGGGCAAACTGCTGGAAATCTCTGTCCTCGATCACCTGATTGTTACTCCGCACCGTTATTGTTCGTTGGCAGATGATGGTTTGATGCCCAGTTGAAGTTGGAAACGCTCCGTTTGTTTTTCGTTTGCTCACCTTTCTATTCCTCTGAATGCAACAAGGGGATGTACCCGACGCCACTCAATCCGCCAACCATAATTTTCGCCTGCTGACGCATTCCCCGCCCAACCAAAATTCAAGTGGGCTTCTTCGTTTTTACGTCGGGAAAGCAATCCCCGTCATTCCCAGGAAAAGAAAGGAAATCCACTCCTGAAAACTAAAAAACAACCCAGTCTTTTACTCAACTTCTATGGAGGCTTCTTTGAAACCAACAACTACATCGCAACCTGATATTTATGCCCGCGTTACCAATAAGATTCTCGCTGATTTAGAGAAGGGGAATTTGACCTGGCGCAAGCCGTGGAACTCGCAGCAAATGGCGGGGCAGGTCATGCGTCCGCTGCGTTGGAATAACATTCCCTACACGGGAATCAATACCTTGGTGCTGTGGGGAACTGCCGCCGAAAAAGGCTATCAATTACCTCATTGGATGACGTTTAATCAGGCCATTGAACTCAACGCCAACGTCCGTAAGGGTGAGAAGGGGGAACAAATCGTCTATGCTGATAAACTAGTTCGGGACGAAGAAACGCCCGAGGGTGAAACCAATTCTCGCCACATTCCTTTTCTCAAAACCTATACGGTATTCAACGCGGCTCAAATTGAAGGTTTACCTGCATCGTATTATATAACTCCCGAAACGGCTGTTCCTGACAACGCTCCGCAGCGCATTCAAACTTTAGAAGCCTTTTTTGCCCAAACCAAAGCGGATATCTACACGGGCACGAAAGCCGCTTACCATCCATTGACCGACCGCATTCAAATGCCTCCGTTGGAAAGTTTTGAAAGTGCCGTGGCCTACTATGGGACATTGGCGCACGAATTAACCCACTGGACTAAGCATCCTGCTCGCCTAAACCGTGATTTAGGTCGTAAACAGTATGGCGATGAAGGCTACGCCAAAGAAGAATTGGTGGCCGAATTAGGGGCGTGTTTCCTAGCGGCTGATTTAGGTTTTGAACCTATTCCCGAAGAAGAACATGCCGCTTACATCCAATCGTGGTTGCAAGTGCTGCAAAACGATAAGCGTTTTATTTTCTCCGCTGCTTCCCATGCCCAGAAAGCTGTGGAGTACATTCTTGCACTGCCGGCTCAGTGAAAAGCCTATCACAAACAAAACATTGATTTATGAGAAAGAAATTTGAGAACAAGAATCATATAACTAAGTCGATAAAGTAGTTACGGAAGATATATTATATTTTCTTTAAATAAATCTTCCATTTTTATTGCTTTAATTTAGATAAAAACTACCTTTGTGGAAGAATATATGTTTAATGATTGTAAAATCTTCCATTTGTATAATTTATGCAGTCGACAAATAACGATATAACTAACGACTTCTTACAGTTAGCGCGGATTGCCCTTACTGGTAGGCAGCAAGACGTTCAACTGATTATTCACCGAGTTTCAAAGAGACTTAAATCATCGTACCCTGAATTAACAGATGCACTGGTAAAGCTTCTTCAGGAAGCCCCAACCCGGGCTACACCTCTTCGAAGACAAGCCGAAGCCCCACTACCTGTAGATGTGGATTCTCGCTTGCAACTTCTCAGAGTTGAGAAAGACCAACCCGAATACGAACCTGTGTTGCCTGAGGCAATTCAAAAACTTCTGTATCAAACGATATCTGAACGAACTAATACAGTCGCTTTACTGAAGCACGGATTACAGCCAACCAAATCACTTCTTTTAACCGGTCCTCCCGGGGTAGGAAAAACTTTAGCTGCCAGATGGATTGCTGCCAAACTTGGTAAGCCATTACTTATTTTGGATTTAACTGCCGTTATGAGTAGCTATCTTGGACGTACAGGTAACAACATAAGGTTTGTACTTGACTATGCTAAGACTACTGATTGTGTATTACTTATTGACGAGTTGGATGCTATCGCAAAGCGCCGAGATGACAATAGCGAAATTGGTGAGTTAAAGCGGCTTGTTACGGTACTATTACAGGAAATAGATGATTGGCCTTCTTCGGGATTACTTATTGCTGCCACTAATCACCCTGACCTACTGGATCCGGCAATTTGGAGAAGGTTTGAAATCGTTTTAGCTTTCAGTAATCCTACACAGCCATTAATAGAACAACAAGTTAATGTTTTACTAAAAGACCATCTAAATAGTCATCAGGCTTGGTCAAAAATTTTATCATATATCTTCATCGGTTACTCATTCAGCGAAATAGAAAGGCAACTATCTTTAGTAAGAAAATCTGCGGCAATTGATAACCAACCGTTAGAAGACAAGCTGAAAGAATTAGTGTCTAATAGCACTTCTTTCACTAAAGATCAAAAACTGGAAATTGCCCGTAACCTGATTGAGCATGGAATAATGTCACAAAGGCAAGCTCATGAATTAACAGGGTTAGCACGTGAAACGATTCGCAAAAGCATGAGTCAAAAAAAATAAGCATAAAAAACTTCTACATTAATGGCAAAAAGAAATTTTCTTCTTGGAAAAGGGGAACGATTGACCGAACAAATTCGGGTTCCGTCAAGGCCAGTAAATAAGGCTGCTCCGTACACATTTGCAGAAGCAAAAGCTCGTTTACAGCCTATGTTGGATAAAGTTGTTGAGGGTATCAATCAACTGCCGGCAGATGCTTGTCCTGATGATTACGCAATTGCCACTATTACCCTGAACCCGGAATACATAGCTAAGACCTACTATCCTTCAGAATTACTACGCACTGTTGGCCTTGATGCTGTTGGGAGCAGATCCCGTAAGATACTTCCTGAAAAGCGTAGTAACTCAAGAGAACCACAGGAATCAGTTACGACTGAACTTTTTGTACGTGGTAAGAGAAATGCTTTTAGTAAGTGGGCAAATGAATTACCCAACTGGGTTGAAGGAGTTTTCGGTGCTATTCAGATTATAGAAATTGAGGAGATTGCTTTCCCTACGCCTGCTAATAAAATAAAAGAAATAAAAAGCCAACTTTCTCAAACAGTATATGAGGTGGTCCTTCATTCGGATGAGGGAAATGCCGAAGCGAATATCCTGAATAAGTTTCGTATTTATCTAAGTAACCATGAGTTAGATGCAAAATTCCAAAGACGATTCTATGCAGGTGGGCTCTGCTTTTTAGAGCTTGAAGCCCCAACTCAGGCCGCTATCGATATTGCTCAGTTTAGTCTAGTTCGTGTTGTTAGAGAAATGCCTTCGCTTCGACTGCTTCGACCACCTATTCGATCAGCAGGTACTGAAAATAGGGTGAAAATTAAACTACCCAACACTGGGGCAATGGATCCTTCTGTAAAGGCAGTTATTTTCGATGGCGGTATTCCCGAGAATCACCCTATTTGTAAGTGGGTAAATTACTATGAAGCGCAAGGATTAGGTTCTGCTACTAAGGATTTATATGAACATGGCGTAGGAGTTACGTCAGCATTTCTATTCGGGCATATCAATCCTAAAGAGCCACTTCCTGTACCTTACGCTAATGTCGACCATTACCGAGTGCTTGATGATGTACCGGGTGAAAATCCTTTTGAGTTATACGAAGTATTAGAACGAATTACGAGCGTACTGGTACAGAAAGATTACAGCTTTGTGAATTTAAGTTTGGGTCCTAATTTACCTATCGAAGATGACGAAATTCATGCTTGGACTGCCGTATTAGATGAATATCTATCGGATGGAAAAACGCTTTTAACCGTCGCAGTTGGCAATGATGGTGAAGGCGATGCGCAAACGAATTTAAACCGTGTCCAAGTTCCTTCAGATTGTGTAAACGCTCTGAGCATAGGTGCTTGTGATGTGCCTGACAATAATTGGCAAAGAGCTCCATACAGTTCTGTTGGACCCGGTCGTAGCCCTGGCTTAATCAAACCAGATTTAGTGGATTTTGGAGGCTCACTACAAAGGCCCTTTCTTGTTCTTGATGCAGAAAATGGATTCGGATTGGCACCAACAGGTGGCACAAGCTTTTCATCACCAAGTGTACTTAGATTGGGTGCAGGTATACGTGCACATTTCGGCAACTCTCTATCTGAACTGGCTATTCGAACCTTACTCATACATTCGGCAGAAAATGCACCTATTTCTAAAATAGAAATTGGTTGGGGGCGAGTTGCGCGTAACCTTAATGATATTACTGTCTGCGAAGATCATGTAGTGAGAGTTGTATTTCAAGGAAGTATTACTGCTTCAAAGTTTATTCGGGCGCCTATACCTCTTCCAAATAGTGATTTATCAGGAAAGATAAAGATCAAAGCTACGTTGTGCTATGCTACAAATGTTGATCCTCATCACTCTGGAAACTATACGCGTAGCGGTATTGAAATTACTTTCAGACCCAGTAAAACCACTAAACGAAAAGTAGCGGAGGGGGAATCAGAGCCACTTCATGCACAGACTAAACCTTTCTTTAGTAAATCACAAAAAGCGTATCAGACAGAGGAAGAACTGAGACGCGATGCTTGGAAATGGGAGAATTGCCTACATGCAGAAAATCAATTTCTTGGTAAGTCATTAAATGATCCTGTTTTCGACATTCACTATAATGCTCGATTAGAAGGACATAATGATACAAGAATTCAGGAAATTCAATATGCACTGGTGATTACAGTCGAAGCACCTCGTGTTGGAGACCTGTACAATCAAGTTGTCAGAAGATATGCTACTCAGTTGGAACAGTTACAGCCGTTAATTGATATTCCAATAAAAATATAGTTGGCATTGGCTATAAGCCAATAAAAAACCGAAGCGGTTGAAGCCAACTTCGGTGCATTTATGAACCCAGAAATCCATTGCAGTGGAGTGCAAACTAATTTAGTCTGCTATCGGATTCATAAAGCGCAAAGATAACGAAAGGTTTCAGTTATCGGCTTCTTGGGTAAAAGCTGACTGCCTTAGTATAAAATAAGCCAGCAAACTTAACAAGATACGATCATGGCTAAGAATGGACAACCAGGTAATGGACGCATTGGTGCCGTACGTGAACGGTCTCAAACGTTCAACCCGACCACGGAGCAATGGGTTAAGCGGGATACAACGACGGGCCGTTTCATGGATGTGAAGCAAGACGGCAACCCGTTTAAAGGCGTTCGCAAAGAACATTAACCTGCCCCAAGGTAAACAGGCGATGATTGCTCAATTGTCGCCTGTTTATATTCAATTTAATCAGGCGCATTCTGGAAAAGCTTAATATTGCTTGACGGTATCCAAGATTTGGGAAGGATTCAATTACTACAGTTGTAGTCCCTAAAACATAACGCTACAAATGGTGTAAGAACCATTTGTAGCGTTGAATAAAGACATTTATTCCATATCCCAATTTTTTGAGGTGTTGATGAATAGTCAGCCTAACCCAAAAAAACCAGCTGGCGCTTATCCCTGCTTTTTACTTTGTAAAAAACATCTCTGACTTCGTGTTACTTCGGGGAGCTACCTGGTTCTTTTTGGGCCTGTTTTGCTTCCATCATCTACCACACAACAAAGGAGAATTGATGATGACTACTGAAAATCAACCAACGAAAAAATCACCTACGCATACGGCTTACTACCTGAAAGCCAAAGAAGGGAGTGAAAAACAAGATTGGATGATTACTGGAGTGGCTTGGGAACACGGCGATAAAGACGGATTTAATCTGTCGCTGACCGTTTTGGGACAGCCTGTCTCACTGGTGGTTCGTAAGAACAAACCGAAAGAAATGTAAGCTGCAACTGGGTCGAGGCTATCCTCGGCCCAGCTTTTTTTTGCCAATTACTGAAGTTCCACCCAAATTAAGTGATGGTCGCTCGCGGCATGAATTTCTTCCTTCAATTCAGGGTACACCGTCCATCGTTTAGGCGATTTACCTGGCCATGCTCCCTTGCGAAATAATCCACAGGCGGTAATTCGGGTAAAAAGAGCGGGAGAAAGCAGAATATAGTCTATTTTGTTACTGTCATTCCCCAAACCAAACGTGCCTTTGCCAGCAAACTCCCCAGTATCAAAATCAGGGTGCGTTGAAACATCTTTTAGGTCCGTTTCCGCCAACAATGGTCTAAGGGCCTGGCTCGTAGGCGTATCGTTTAAATCACCCAAAACAATGACGTTGGTTTCTCCTTCGGACGTAAGCCGCTGGTAAATTTCTTTGACTCGATTGGCCTGGGTTAACCGTTTCCGACGCGAAGCGGCATCGTCGCCGCCAAACTTACTCTTAAAATGGTTCGGCAACACCCAAATGGACTCTCCTGAAGGTGTTTTGATAAGGTATTCGGGACAATCACGACTGAAAACAAGTCGTCCTGCGACATCTTTGTCATGTACGTGGCTCTGCATGCGTCCAATGGTAAAGCCATTTTTAGTCATTACCCCCACGTCGATGCCCCGAGGGTCGTTTCCGTCAATAATCATGATTTCCTCGTAAGGTGATCCCTCGACACTTTTGAGGACAATTTCACTGTATTGTTTTAGCGCAATTCGATTCTCCGCTTCGATGACCACCATGACGTCCGCATTTACGTCACGCAGCACTTGAGCCGTATTCCGAATGGCGATTTGGTTGACTGGGGCAGTTTTTAATTCTAACCAACCAATCCAATCCTCGCGCCCGTCAGCCACTACTTCAATGGGCTTGTTAGTGGGGCGAGACAACAGTTTACCTCGATTTTGTCTCAAAAGGACAAATGCACTTTCGTCTGACCTTTCCAGTCCCAAGGCAATAAGCAACGCTTTTATCTGTGCTTTATCCTGATCGGAATATCGGTCTAATTCTAATAAATTGTTCAACCGAGTAACTTGGTCATTGACCTCATCACTTACCGCTTGGGTTTCATTAAAAACCTTGGGCCGATCAAACAAATTTTCTACGTTGAAGGAAGCTATTTTCATGGGAATAAGAGTTTTACCTTAAAAATACAACGCATTTTTTTAGGGTAGTAATAAAGTTATCAAACGGTATGAGGCGACCTCTCAGGGACATAATTAGTGGGTATTTTTATTTCAATTTTTGAAGTGAACGAGGAGAGGGATGATTAATCGTTGGGAAGATGATTAGAATATCTATTTACCTGATGAATATCACCAGACGTTATCCTGTAAATTTCTGTGCTTCAGGTAAAAGGCTTATTGTTCTTTCCAATATTCTCGGCCCAGTTTTTTTAAGTCACTTTTAGCAGTTTTTAGTAAAAACATTAAAATTTTATCCTTGTAAATCGAACACAATATGTTATAATTGCAAGGATGATTAAACGAAATACGACCTTAGAAATCGCGCAACTGCTGGAGGAATTTCCCGCCGTTGGCGTATTAGGCCCTCGTCAAGTAGGGAAAACCACGTTGGCGCAGGAATTGGCCGATACCATGACACCTCAGCCCGTTTATCTTGATTTAGAAAGTCCCCGAGATCGCGCCAAATTAAGCGAACCCGAGGCATATTTTGAATTGCACCCACATCAACTCATCATCTTGGACGAAATTCAGCGGATACCAGAGTTATTTTCCATTCTGCGGGGCGTCATCGACCGACGACGCAGGCAGGGGCAGAAAACAGGACAATTTTTAATTTTAGGCTCGGCCTCTTTGGATTTGTTGAAACAATCATCGGAATCACTCGCGGGCAGGATAGCCTATCGGGAGCTTTCTGGTTTTAACGTTTCAGAAATTGGAGCAACCCCTGCCGCTCGTGACCAATTATGGTTACGGGGAGGATTTCCCGACAGTTTTCTGGCAAAAAGTGATGCTGCCAGTCTGAGATGGCGACTGAATTTTATTAACACCTATCTAGAACGAGAGGTGCCGCAATTCGGGCCGCGCATTCCAGCGGTTACCTTACGGCGTTTATGGACCATGTTGGCTCACAGCCAAGGAGGTCAATTGAATGTAGCAGCGCTAGGGGCCAATTTGGATATTGCCGCCCCGACGGCCAAACGTTACATTGAGCTACTAGAAGATTTGCTCCTTATTCGAACCCTTCGCCCTTGGTCGGGAAATATCGGAAAACGCCTTGTCAGAACGCCTAAAGTTTACCTTCGTGACAGTGGTTTGACCCATGCGCTGTTGAACCTGACTTCATTAGATGATTTACTGGGGCACCCTGTGGTAGGAGCTAGCTGGGAAGGATTTGTCATTGAAAATCTGTTATCGGTGTTGCCGCCAGGACTGACGCCGTGGTTTTATCGTACATCCGCAGGAGCAGAAATTGATCTGGTCATTGAAAAAAATAGCCAACAACGTTACGCAATTGAAATAAAACGCTCACAGGCACCCTCTGTCTCTAAAGGGTTTTATTTAGGTTGTGAAGACCTGCAAGCAACCAAACAGTTTGTCGTTTATTCAGGGACAGAAAGATTTCCGATTTCCAAAAGCGTAACCGCCGTATCATTGCTTGAGATGATGAATGAAATAAGCCGTTGGTGAAAAGTAAGATATATTACTCTTAAAGGGATAATTGCTAAAAATAAATGAGCAAACGCCTTTGATGAATAACTACATATTTGTCCAAGCTGTACCGTTACAAAATTGCATATTAGGCGCAAAATAACGAATTGTACCAGCTCTTGTAGAGTCACACGTAGCGGTTGTTGTACCAATTTTTACAGTACCATCAATCGTAATGGCACTGTCATTATCATCTCTGGCCATGTTACCATCTCCGTCGTTAAGTGTACCATAAATGGCATTACCAATATTGAGTTCTTCCGTTGTGCTTGTACTGGGGGCGTTAAGACCTGTAGCAGAAATCATAATATTACTACTGCCTGTTATAAGATTGCCACCTGCACTAAAGCCAATAAGAGTGTTATTAGTGCCAGTAGTGGTATTAGTTCCTGCGCTTGAGCCTACAAACGTATTCTGAGCTCCCGTTGTGCTACGTCCTGCATATCGACCAACGACGGTGTTATCTGTACTTGTAGTATTGGATAGACCAGCCTGATAACCTATAAAGACGTTACGAGACGCTGTTGTATTTGCCTGACCAGTATAGCCACCTATAAAGACATTTTCAGTTCCTGTCGTATTATAATAACCTGACTGGTAGCCATGAAAAACGTTATCGTTAGCTGTCGTATTGCTATATCCTGATGCAAAACCAATAAAGGTATTACGCGCACCAGTGGTATTACTGTAGGCAGCTCTATCGCCTATAAAGATATTACTAACTCCTGTTGAGCCACTGGTTGGACTTGAACCCGCCTGATAGCCTATAATAACACTTCCAGTACCTAAGACATAACCTGCACTAGGGCCTAATGCCGCGCCCCTACCGACTACAACATTCCACGTACCTGTGGTATTATAAAGAGCCGCTTGGTGACCGATAAAAACATTGTGCTCTGCTGTACTATTGCGCCCTGCATAAGCACCAACAAACGTATTCATACTACCTGTTGTGTTTTGTGTACCAGCTTCATTACCTATAAAAGTATTGGCAGAACCTGTGGTATTTGACTGACCTACCCATGACCCTAAAAATGTGTTGCTGTCACCTGTTGTATTCCCCATGCCAGTTTGCACACCCAAAAAAGCGTTTGCACTACCACTTGTATTAGCTGAGCCTGTGCGGAAACCAACGAAAGTATTGGATGAGTTGGTGGTAGCAGTACCCGCCTGATAGCCAATAAATGTATTATTTGAAAGAGTAGTTGCGGCATTACCTGCTTCACGGCCTAAAAATACACTGGTGTTACTACCATCGGTACTAAACCCCAAAAAATTATGGTTACTTCCTGTGATTTGAAAGATATCCCCACCCGTCGCACTGGTAACACTTTGCGGCCAAGTGACAGAACCGCCCCCACTTGTTAATGATGTCCAAGTGCTGCCGTTACAATACTCCCAAGTTGAACCACCTGCGTAGCGCAATCGACCAGAGCGTGTACTGTTACACGTGCTGGTATCATTGCCGAATTTTATACTTTCCCAACCACTAAAATTGCGGGCGCTGAGTGTTGAAAAAGCTGATCCATTACAAATCAAACCCTCACAAAAACCCGACGCGCAACTTTCGTAGAAATTGCCAGTATCCCCCGCCGCCGCACAAGACGGCGTTTGCGCGTATGAAACAGGGCTATACAAAGTCCCTAATAATAAACACAGGCTAGCAAAAACTATGTGTTGGGTGCGTGCTTTGGTAATGCCCATAACGTCCAAATTCCTTTATGGTTGCAATAGTGCCAGATGTCTTTTTGGGTATGATAGCGCCAAGAGCCTGGCTGACATTTTGGAGCGACTTTTTCTTGCGCTATTGTTTTTACCTCAAAATTAGGGCGTTGATAAATCCAAGGGGATAAATCTGCCCCCTGGGCATACCCACAAGAAATTGTACCCAGTAACGTGGTTAAAACGAAGAGATAAAATCGACAACGCAAAACAACCACCTTTACTCCCTAAAATAGTAATTGTTGAATCATACTCATTTTTAGGGGCGTATCAAGTCCTAGTGTCGGGAGCAATTTCTGGTGTTGTTAAAGGGATAGATGGTCATCGGCGTGGCTCACTCGGTGGGAATATGGCAATTTTTCGGAGCAACACCTACTGGCCTGCGATTAGTTATGGTACTTTTGATTCCAGTGGTGATTGGATACCTAGTAAGATTTCTCCACTACTTCTACCTCCATCTCAGTGACGACGGGCACTCCTGTATCCTGATCCTGTGTCGTCAGGTAACGCGCTTCGGTAAGTACAACTTGTGAAAGTAAATGGTCTAATAACCCTGAAAACATAGGTTCCAACTCGTAGCCTTTTAACCTCACCGTGTAGGTGCTGAAGTAGAGCGTAATCACGTTTTGCTCCCCACCCGTCGTAAATTCCCCCGCCACCAAGTAAGAATAACTTAAAAAAAAGCGTTTGCCGTCGGGCCACCTCAAACACAAATTCAGCGGGCGAACTAAGGAATAGTCATCGGTGGAAGCAATTATTTGCTTTTCATCGGAATTTTCCGCTGGGTTGCTTTCCTTCATCTGGTCAAAACGCAGCTTAAAGTTCGGGTTCATAGTGTCGGTCTTTGGGTTTGTGAGGCGAGGGTTTCTCTTTGGCTTGCCCCTTGTTTTTAGTAACGGTCGGTAATTGAGTGCGCTGATTTCGCAACTGTTGTTCCACCAGCTCGTGCGTGCGGTTTTTCTTACTGACCAATTCCATGGCCGAAGGGCGGTCTCCCAGCCGTTGCGCGTGCTGCATCAATTCTTCTTTGTGATCCGTGAAAATGTGTACCCCATTACGCCCCCTGGACACCGAAACGTAAAACTGTTTGGCATCCGTGGCCGCAAACGTCGCGGCGGGTTGGGATATGAACACCTCATCCACCGTTTTTCCCTGCGAAGCGTGGGAGGTAATGCAATAGGCGTGGGCCAAATGACCGTAGTTTTTGTCCAAGCGAAACTTGGTTTTACTCACGGGGTTTTGTAACACCAATTCCCCTTTTTTATTCACCGAGCTTACCGTGAGCAGTTCGCCGTTGTTAAGCCGCTTTTTCTGCTGGTCAAACCCGTTACGGGTCAACCGCACCCAATCCCCTTTGGAAAGCAGAAGCTCGCTGGGTTGGTAAAGCTCAAAATCTTTACTCCGATTCAGGGGCAATAAAGTGGTTTGGTCATGTTCATCCTTGAGCTGGACCCCGTTCTCGCTGCTGTGTTCGACCCGCCAAACACTACCTCGCTTAAAACCTGGCCCATTTTGATTGAACTGAACTTGCATTCCTTCCCGCACATTCCGCCAGTCGCTTTTCTGAGCTTCGGTCAAGTTCAAATTGAGCAAACGGGGTAGGGCGATTTCTTTCTTGCCCAACTGCTTGGAGGCCCGAAGTTTCTCCCGAATGGCTTGGGTTACTTCCTCGCCCTGCTGGTGGGTGGGTGATACCACCAACGCAGATTTGCCCGCTTTCAAAGCCGCCGTGTAAGCATTGACCAACGGCTGATGCGGGTTGAGGGGATCAACTTCATGAATAGCCCCCATCGCCTCCAATTTTGAAAACGCATTCTTGACCTCGCCCTGCGCCAAATCTTCCACCGCCGAGCGGTAGTTCTCATTCCGCTGACGGTAAATTTTGCTCACCTCTGCCGATTTGATACCGCCTACCGTGTTCAAAATCCGCAACGCATCTCCGCGCACAACGGCGGCGTGTTGGCGGGTGTCCCCGCCCAAAATCAGACGGGCGTTCTTTTGGGCGGTCAACTCCAACAGCGCACTCATGTCTTTGGTGCCTAATAGTCCCGCTTCGTCCACCCACAACACTTGCCCCGTGAGTTGGTGCTGCATTTCTTTGTCCACCAGCAGTTTGGCCACCGTGTCGGCTTGGGCAAACCCTTCCTCTTTCAACACACCCCGAGAAGCTTGCGCGGTTGGAGCCACAACCGTTACTTTTTTGCCCGCTGCTTCCATGTGTTTGACGGCTTCTTGCATCAAGGTCGTTTTGCCCGAACCCGCCGCTCCCCGAATGATACTGACGCGGTGGGTGGTCGTCAGGACATGACGGACGGCTTCGGCCTGTTGTCCACTCAACTCTAGTTCGGGCGGCTGCGTGTACAGGGGCTTTAATTTACCCTGGCCCGCCCGCGCTAGTTGCACCATGTGCTGCTCTTGGGAAAGAACCTCTCGGGTAGTACACAGGGTTTGTCCTGCTTCCTTGACGTGGATTAACCGCTCGTCGGCGTTAAAACGCTCCGTAATCTGTTCCAACGACACCAATGAATGGCCAATGCTCTGCCGATAAGCCGTTTCCAGCAAGCGACGGTCTTGCAGGACCGAGGCCCGCTCAAATCCGTGGTGCAGGGCGTGGTCAAGGCACTGCTGTGGGTTAAGTATTTTGCCTTTGGATAGCCGCCTGTCACCTGATAAGTAGCGAACCACTCGTTGGCCTTCATCTTGCTGGCTGGCCTCCAAGGCGTGGATTTGGTGTTTCCAGTCTGACTTTAATTCGGCCATGCTGAGACCCGCCTGTTTCTTGGCGCGGGTCCTTGCCCCCAATTCGCTGAGTTGCTTGGCGTCGGTGATGCCCTTTTCCTGAGCAACCCGCCCAATCTCGTCGGTGCGTTTGGAGAACAGCTCAATCACGCGCGGTGGTACGCCTTCCACTTCAAAGGACTTTTCCGTCCGTCGAATCTCGTAGCCCAATGCCATCAGTTGATCCGACAGCCGTTTGTGAAAGCGGGCTTGGTAGTAAGGCATGTCGCGTTTGATGTCGCGGAATTGGGCGGCTTTGATTTGCCGTTCGGTTTCATCCCAAGTGGCATTAAAAACAAAACAGTGCGCGTGCAGGTGAGGGTCGGGAGAATGCCCTTCTACGGGGCGGGCGGTTTGGTGAATAAAATCAGCCCACACCAACTCTCCCGTCGTGCGTTCATCGTAGGTGTGATTTTTGCGAATGCGCGTTTTAGCGTCGGATTCGATGTCGAGCATGGTCGCCTGGACACTCTGCCGAAAGGCCTCCAACAGGTGGTCATCCTGCGCCAAGGCGTGAAGGATTGACACCGATTTGGGGCAGTGAAAATTAATGTCGTACCCCGTCGTGCGTTCTTCTTTGGTACGGGCCGTCAGCGGTTCACCCGTCACGGGGTTCGTATTCTCGCACAGGGCAAAGAAGGCCTCCTTGGTGGCCTTGCCTGTCACGCCCAACCGTTCCGCTAATTTCCCCTGAATACTACCGCTAAGTTCTTGGTCGTTGATGTAGTAATCAGCCTTAGCGAGAGCTTCGGAAAAATAGGCTTTGGCGTGAGCGGCGCTGCTGCTTTGAATCATGCGAATCATGACACCAAGTGTACGGGGGTTTGGAGCGCCTTGGAGGCACTTTTACGTTTAGTTACTGCGGGTACATCACGGGTAAGCTCGGCAGTGCCCAAGCTGTGCAGAGCGAGCAAGGGGTAACGGTTAAACTTTTTTCATCAGACATCTTCCCTAAGCACAGCTTAGGTGGTTTTCAAACGGCATTTTTACAGGGCTTCAACCGTGTCATCATCAATGAAACCATCCACCAGCCGACGGCGGACATCGGGGTCGGCTGGACGCCGTCCGTAGAAGTTAACCCCTCGGGTTTCACTGGGGTCTTTGCCTTGCACAAAGGCATTCACCATCTCTTCGTTGCAAATCATTTCGTCGATTTTGTCCATAATAAAGTGATCGCCCTGATGGTAAGCTCCCACGTAGCTGAAAGAATAGCAAATGCTGGAGAGCATCAGCACCATACCAATGGACTGGGCTGCCATCCAGAAAACAAAGCCTAATATGAAAAAAAATCCTGGTTCCAGTACGGTCTCAATTAGTCGAACATCGACGGGTTTTCCAAAAAATTTGAGACGGGTGAAATGGGAGGAAATAATACCTGCCGATAAGCTAAAACGACCAAAATCAAACACAGACGGCAATCGTTGAATCTCTTTCCACCGTTCCCAACAGGTATATAGAAAAAGCGCCAAAAAAACATACCACGTCATATAGTGGGCGATGAGGTGTGCAGAATATGATTGACCTGTAATACGTTCCATTATTCCAGCGTAAATCAGGGGGATAATGGCCAGTAAACCACTCATGATAATCGCGGCAGAAAATGAAAAGTAACGTTCTCCCATGTTCTTTCGAAGAAATACTTCAAGTAACAAACGAGGCCAAGAACAGATGGCCAGAAAAAACACTAGGATAAGTTCTTTCATGGCATTTGTACGCATAAAAACCGTGCGGTAGTAGAGATTCTTTTTCATGAGTTGAGAAAAGTGGGATAAGGTGAAAGAATAAATTGAATAAAGTCGGTTAAGGTTGGTAATTCTGGTTAAAGAGCATTTTGGTATGATTGAGCCCTTTCAGCAGTGGGTCGCCCTGTCGGTGCAGATACCCTTCGACCCGAAAATTGTTCTTCGACCCGCCCGTTCGCAGCCGCACAAATTCTTCCGCCCGTACCATTCGCTCTAATTTCAGCGACTTGGATTTGGTTTGGCCAAAGTTTTGGGATACCGTTACACTGTGGGATTCCTCTTCAAAAAAAGCGTCACCGAATAATTCTGAGGCGTATTTATTAGTCTCTATATCGGCGTTGGCGTGAAAGATTTTGGTACCCAACGTGCCCAAAAAACTTTTAACGCGGTACTCCGCTTTTTGGCCGCCCATGCAGGCGTAGTAGTTGGGCAGGTTTTGCGAAATATACACCGTGGCAATACGGCTACTGCGGGCCGTCGCCTGGTAGTCCGCATCGTGTTCGTGGAGAAAGTTTTGTGCTTCGTCCGCCCACAAAAAGACGGGGCGGGTAGTGGAGGTGATGGGGCGTTTTTCCATAGCTCGTTGCCAAATGTACTTGAACAGAATTTGGCAATCGCGTCCTACCTTATGGTAGATTTTCACGGGGAGGTTGAGCAGAATAATTTTGCCTTGCCAGCAGTCTTCGGGGGTGAGGGTAGAATCTTGGCGGCAAAAAAGGGAATAGACGGGTTCGCGTAGTAACCGAAACAAAAAACCCGAGAAGGTAAAATCAATGATGGAACGCGTCTTCTCGGAGAGGTTGATAAAGCTGTCAAAGAAGAATTGGTCGAGGAATTTTAGTAACCGAGCTTGGGGAAGCGCGTGGAGCAGTTCGGCCTCAAAATCGGATTCGTTTTGCAGGGCTGCTTGTTGGTGGGCGGGCAAGCGGTCGAACCACGCATCCATCTGGTCGGTAACGCGCTTACGTGCCGCTTCAAACGCTTTTTGAAATGCTTTTACTTCTCCCTCGTTGGGAGTCGTTTGCAGTTGTTCGTGGCTTTTGGGGATGGTTTGGACAATGTCGTACATCTGCTGCAATGAGAGCTTTCCGTAAGCCAGCTGACACAGGTCAATGACGTTAAAAATGAGCATGTCCAAGGCTGTTTCCCAAAACGCATCGTCACTTTTGCCGCTGTCTTTGGCCTCACCCGCCCGAATGACCGTTTTTAACACCTCCACAATGTTTTCGGTGATGGCGTTTTGGGCGTGGTGGGATTCGTATTGCAGAAAATTAAAACGGTGCGCTCCGTTGGGTTCGAGTACCAATAAATCTCGTTCGCGCCCCGTCAGGCGACAGTATTCCTGCCATACCTGTTTTTCGTCGGGTTTGACCGTTAGCACCAAGCCCCCGAAACCTTGGGCAAGGTATTTTAAAGCCAGCATTCGACCCGAACCCGAGGTTTTCCCCGAGCCGATGCCACCGAAGATTTGTACCCCTTCCAAGGCGTGACGCACGTTCCAACTTCCGCGCTCTTGCGAAGAAGCCAGTTCAATCAAGGGGCGGTCTAAATCGAACAATTCCATGAGGGATAAAAGGCGTAGAAATGGTATTCAAATCTATATCTTTTCCCCTCATCACCAAATGATTCAGCAAAAAATGTAGTTTTTATTTATCAAACGGTAGCAAAAGGCCCTAACAGCAGCGAGCCATCGGCAACGGCCTTGCCTTGAGTGAATAAAATTTCGCGGTATCGAATGATTGTCAGTGCTTTAAAGTCAACGGCTGTGGGACTTTCGGGCAAACGAAGGGTATCTTTTAACATCAGCTCGTATAACCAGAGTTCAGCCATGAGTGAGTGGGTCACCTCAGGGATATAGCCCAAAAAACGAGCCAATCGTTCTTTAGCGCGGAAGCCAAAAATTCCAACCATTTTTTGATAACTTTGTACAAAGTGCGGAGCAGGTTCTGGGGAACTGTAGTGCTGCATATCGGCATTGCGAATGAGTTGAAGATGTTCTTCGGCCTGCTCGGTGAAGGCATCCGATGACAGGGTTCCCTGATGATAACGTTGCAGCAGTGCCCGCAGGTAAGGCTCATAAGTCAGGGTAACGGCAGGGTGGGGAAGATAGCCCAGCCGTCGCTCGATCAGGTCTTTGGTTTGTTCTTCCAAGTTGGGGAGCACAGTGGCATTCAGGGCCAAATCTTTCCACGAAACGGCCTCGCTGATGGCCTCCGTGACGGCCTGTTGATAAGCCTGTTCAAAACGTTGCTCATTTCCGCCAAAGACGTTTTGAATGGTTTGCTGTCTCCAATCCATGGGGCCCTCCGCATATAAAAAAGGATTCATCATTTTAGCATAATCAATGTATCAATCAAGTCAAAAATCACCGATGTCATGAGCGGAAAAGATGATAATGACGACAAGGACAAAAAGAATAAACCGGCCTTCCCCGAAGGGTATGAATACCTTGATGATTTGATCCGGGAAAGGCTGAATCGTCGAAAGGAAATTGATCAGCAGCTGGAAGCGGCCTCGAAAGATACCTCAAAGCCCAACACCCATACGCCGAAATATACCCCGCCGGGTTTTACTACGGGACGACCTTCGGCCAATAAGGACTTTCATATCGGGAAATTAGAGACGGAAAGAACGCAGATCGAAGCGGATATCAATGAAAGCGTAGAATTGCAAATGCAGGTTTTGGACACCGATCCCGAAACGGCAGCGCAAATTCGGCAGACACTCACGGATAAACTATATCCTAATCCATTGGAGGGGAAGGGGGAAAAAGAGTTGGAACGGGTGGGAAAGATGGAAAAGGATGTTGATGCCTCCCAGGATTACATGCGCGTTCAACTGAAGAACTTTAGGGAAGGCACTCCCAAAGACACCAAGTCCCCCGAAGAAATCAATAGAGATTCAGCACAAACGGAAAAAGAATTAAATAACTCGCAGGAGTTTATGCAGCGACAAATAGCCGCTGTGAAAGGGCGAGAGGCTGAAAAAACACCGGAACAACCTCCGACACAGGGGAAAGAAGAGGCCAAAGCGCAGCCGACGATTTCCCCATCAGAGCGGTTTTCACGGTCATTAAACTATACCAAAGCATTGGAGAAATCGGCGGATAAACCCACGCCGACAAAAACAAAGGATGATAAATCGCCTGACAAAGATTAATGAGGCTCTGGTTCAATGCCCCGATCTTTATTTTTATCGGGTTGTTTTTCCGGTTGGGCAGGGCGGTTGCCGCTGAGCCATGCGGGGCGTCTGTCTTTAGGCTGTTCGCTTAAAAACTGACGCTGTCCGTCCTGGAAGCCGTTGGGTTCTTTGTCTTTCATGGCTTCCGTGAGCTGCCGGGCCAGTTCGGGCATGTATTTGGCGATGGTGTAGCCTTCATTAAACCGTTTTTGATACTCGGGCGAAACGGAGGTGTTTTGTTCTTCCATGATTAAAAAGTGTTACGGGCGTGTTGCTGTAAATACGTGTCAATGGAGTCCCGGTCGTAGAGGATGATTTTCTTTTGGGGCTGCGAGAAGCGGATTTTTCCTTCATCCCGCAGTTTTTGCAGCGTCGTTTTGGACTTGATATTCAGGAGTTGCATGGCCTGTTCGTCGGAAATCCACTTTTCTTTTTCTTCGCCGTGGGTTTCTTTCAAACGCGCCACGACCTGTTCGATCAGGGTGTAGAAAGCGGCTTCTTCAAGGCAGATGACTTGCATACAGAAATAATATCAGTGTAATAATTATTTTCTCATTTTTTGCATGTTTGCAAATTTAAAAAAGGTTGAGCTTACCTAATATACAGAATACAGAAAGAAGAAAAATTTATTTTTAGTCCTGGTCATGTTACAATCAGCAAAAATGGCATTTTGTAAAGCATGTATTTTTTTGCCTTTTTTATATCTTGCGAAGATATGGGACTATCTTTTTAATACACTATTATTCACAATCAGCAAAATTAAAAAAATGTCTAAATGTGTTGAAGCATATTATTTGCCCATTTAGGCCAAGTACCAATAAGTACATAATTATACTTTTTGTAGATTACGCCAACAATAATCCCAACTAAGGATTTTTGAATTAATTGAAAAGTTATTGCTGTTAAACAACGAAATTTGAAATGGAGAATAAACTTTTACAGCCTATACTACAGGCCGGTCTATTGGATATCGGCGATAGCGATGAGCGACTTGCCAACATTGAAAGTGCTATAGTTGATCTTGAAGCGAAATTAAAAAAAACACCTTCTCTTTTGGAGCATTATGTGCTGACGGCACTGGATCCCGATATCTCAACTGAAGAGACTGCAATTATTGACGTGGAGGCAATCATCGCAACTTACTGGAAGGCCTTACGCGCAAAATTCCCTGAAAGGCCGGTACAGATCATTCGCGCCGTGATCATCAATGCTTTATACAATATCGGCGCTGCTAATGTTAATTTGGCGCGTATCATTTATTTGGCAGCCAGTAACTTTTATCCTTACGCCAAATTGGGCCGGGAAAAAACGATCATTGAGCAATTGATCAGGGAGTTTGGCGATCTCGCAGAAAGTGATGCAGTTAAACAATGGTCTTTGGACGAGACAGAGCCTAGTTTAAAAGTGCCAACACTTAAGATTACAGGGTTGCAATTTGGTGAGATAACAATTAACGAAAAATCATTAAGAACCCAGTTAACCACTGCCGCTAAGCATGCCCCACACCCAAATGGGCCAAATTATGGAACTTATAATCAATATCAGCAACCAGACCAATGGGCAGCACATTTCGCAAAATATGCTGGTGATGGCATAGTAGATGTGATTAAAACCTCGCTTGAAGCGATGACAAAATCTATTTCTCCAATTTCGATTGAAACACCAATCAATAAATTTGCCACTGACTTTAAAAAGGCACTCGAACAGGTTTTAGGTAATTCACTTAGATCCCTTACCGCCGTGGAGCGACGCAGCAAGCTGCTCTGGTGGAAAGAGACTTTGTACTCAGCCTCTCTAAAAAACAGTTACCGCACACTTGAAACGGAACTACAGCCTGTAATTTTGTCCGTTGACCTGTTCGATCAATTACCTGAGGTCGCGCCTGTAAGCGTAAATTTTCTATTGCAGGACACCTTACTACTGTTGAATAATCAATCTCGAAAACAACTGGGCTTTGCAGAATTGCTGTCTAAATTACTTACGACTGGCAATAAAGCGGTGCTTAAAAACTACCTGAAAGAAATAAATCTGGAGGGACGGGTAGGGCTGTTGAATTTTCTTAACCTGGCGGTTTACGATAAGGTGAGCATTGATGACCTTAAAGCGCGCACCGGCATTTCACCTGATGCATTTATCAGCAACGGAGAGCTTGCGGTGGTGATTCTGAATGATCAATATGTTCATTACTTAAGCGGTTTATAACCATGGCAGGGAACTGTGTAAAAGAAAATTGCTATCCCGAAGACACGGGCTGTAATGATGAGGGGTGTGGAGTATTGACGGATTGCCCGCATTATAAACCGCATCAGAAGATAAAGGATGAAAGTGCCCAACAAACGGAAGCTGATGAATTCTATATCAGAATGCCATGGACGGGCAATGCAATGGGTCTGAAAGACTTGGAATATTTAACGTCGATGAGCAAGGTTACGATCGTTGGCATCGCGGGTGTGGCCAGTGCAGGAAAAACCACGTTCCTAGCTACACTATATTGCCTGCTTAGACATGGCGCTAAGCTTGGGCAATATCGCTTTGCAGGATCGTTGACTATAACCGGCTGGGAGAACATTGCCTGGTATTTAAGTTGGAAGGCAAATAATTTAATTCAATTTCCGCCACACACGACCAGTAATGCAGGGCGTGTACCAGGACTCTTACACTTGAGGCTTCAAGATGAGAACAATGAGCAGAGAGACCTTATTTTCACTGATGCTCCTGGCGAATGGTTTGACTACTGGAGCTTCAATGAAAAAGATGCTAACGCAGCCGGGGCGCTTTGGATTCACACCATTGCTGATGCTTTTTTGCTTTTCGCTGACTGTGATATGCTTTCTGGCATGCAGCTTGGTAAGGCTCGAAAGCAGACACGCATGGTTGCAGACCGCATTAAACAGGGGCTTGGTGACAGGCCATTTGGCTTGATCTGGTCAAAATCTGACGTAGCGGTCGATCCGGATATAAAAATCCAGATCAGCGCTCACATCACCAATTCGCCTGTTAAGCACTACAGGGAATTCGAGACCAGTGTACGCGAAGGTAGAGGCGGGGAGTTTTATACCAACGTTTGCAACAGTATTGCCTGGCTGCTTTCAGTGATTGATGAGAATCGCAATGAATTACCGGCAATTGCCTCACATGAACCCAAGGATCTATTCCTGTCTATACGATGAAAATGGAACAACAGAAAAGTGAACATATACTGATCATAGGTGGGCCGGATGCGGGGAAAACTCATTTTGGCGGCCAGTTATATGGCAGGCTGCAAAGCCGTTTAGGGGCATACAAGATTACCTCACCGCCAGAAAATCTAACGGTATTTAAGGAGGTGCTGGAAAACCTGAATGAAGGCCGTTCGGCTGGTCATACCAATGTGTCGGCTAATGAAGTGCTGGAGCTTAATCTTGCTGACAGCGAAGGCGGAGCAACTTCCTTAAAGTTCCCGGACTATGGCGGAGAACAGGTAAACACGATCGTAACAGACCGAAGGATCAACAAAGTTTGGGTTGACCAGCTTAGGGTAAGCACCTCATGGATGCTGTTCATCAGGCCGGACCGTCTGCCTGTGATAGAGGATATCGTCAACCGCGGACTGCCTGAGCAGAAAATACTGGAGCAACGCAGCAAAGAGGAAACGCCGATGAAGCTTTCTGCCTCAGCTTTTTATATAGAACTTCTTCAGATTTTGCTCTACGCGCAAAAAACGGCGGCCGGCTATGCGGATTCGCCAAGATTGGTAGTCACTCTTTCATGCTGGGATCTGATCGAGGAAGTAGACAAAAAGAAAATGCCCGTAGAAATTCTCAAAGAAAAGGCTCCGGCTCTTTCGGCATTCATCGAATCGACTTGGCCTCAAAACCATGTAGTAATCGGTCTGTCATCGACTGAACGTACACTCTCGTTGACCGAAGCGGATATGGATTTTGTCAAACGTGGCCCAGAAGATTTCGGATTCCTGATTACACCGCAGGGTGTGCTGGAAAAAGATCTAACTGTCTCAATCAAAATACTGCTTGGAAAAAACTGAAATAATCATTCATCAGGCCTACTATGGCGAAGTGAACCGTGCCCACGGCTGCATTGATTCCTCACTGAAGGCAGATGCTGGTATGGCCTCTTTCCTGACCGCCTTTACGGATCGCCCAAGTGCAATGCCCGCGGGCGTTCAAATGTCGACATATATTTCCGGAATAAATTATGGAGATAAGTTCATATTTATTCGCACCCTCGCTGATGATAATGCCAGCAGGGGAGGCATGGTCTTCAGTCACACCCTGATTGTAGATATCGGTGATATCGCGATGATCAATGACCTAAAGCATTTATTTGCGCTTTTTGTGACTTCAAAACCAGAAACACTAAAGGGGCTGGAGCCCCTTCGTTTACCGACAATGGAAAACACCGGAAGTTCTTTGGAAACATTGCTTACAAAGGACAGCCAAGAAATAGCTGCCGGTTTAATCGCCAATAATCTTCCTGTTGTATTTTGTGGCGAACTTTCCGCTTTTGTAGATGCGATTGCAACGATATGGAACGGGCTTCCGGCATCGTTCCGAAAAAGTTTAACGTTTTCGGTCGCATTCTCTTCCGTAAATCTGGATAGCGGAAAAAAAATTATTTATGTTCAGCCATCTTTGGCTACTGCTTTCAGGAGTAGGTCTATGGTGGGTGGTAAGGACCAAGAACTGGCAACCGATCTTACCGAAGCAGAGAAATATATCCTCACTCAGGAGAAAGGTAACGATTTTGACAGTTTCATACGGACATTGCAGGTCGACCTGAACGATTGGAGTATACTCACACCCGCTGTTAAAGCTTATCACTTTTACAAGAAATTGAGGTCTGACATTAAGGCGGACGAAGCCCGTCAACTTATACGCCTTCTGGCAAAAATCTCACCATCACCGGCGTCAGGAGCCGATATAAAGAACGAAGTGTTAGCCTACGTCTCCGGATTAATTAAAAATGGTATGGATACGAACGTAAAAGCACTCAGAAACCTGACGCTGCAGGAATTTCAAGGCGGTAGGAACCTACTTGGATCATCAATCAACGAGCTATTGAAAGGGATGTTTGAAGGTCAACTTGCCTTGGATATCGAGTTCATGCTTGATCTTTACCGCGCGGTTGATCCTGTATCGGGAGAAAAATGGTGGTCTGACGCAGTAACCAATACTCTTACTGCGTGTTCAAGCACCGTAGATCCTTCAGCCATGCAAGCGCTTTGGGTATTGCTGAGGCATGTTAATGCTCCGTTAAATTCTATATTGAAACATATACCGGCAGATGCGGCTGCGTCAGAGAAACTGTCTAAGTATCTACCCTTAGAGCTTTCCCCTGAAGCAGCTGACAAGATCGTGAATCTGATCAAACCCCGTAAATGGTACCTACTACATGCCCGATTATTGCAAATCGCCAAACCAATGAAGGACGCGATCATTGAGCAATATCAATTCGAACGGGCACTCCCTGAATCCTCATTCAAAGGAACCAATTTCCTAATGCCAAGGCTTTCGGATACCGATTTGCTGGATTTATGTTTAGAATTTGCGGACGATCTCTTTATTGACGAATACGCTGCTCGGAGCATAAAAACAGAGTCGCTGCTCCATCCGCTGGAGGTAGCCGAAAATACTTGGCTGCGGATTTGGTCAGCAAGCTTGGAAAAAACAAACGACCTGTTGCACGGGATTAAAGAGCTTGCTGCAAAAGTCAATGGGTTGTTCAGTGAGTTGCTGAAAGGTGAAAGCATTCCAGTGAAAATATTGGCGTTGTTGGCTGAAAGCCAATATGCCGATCTTACAGAGAACAAACAAAGGATGGTACTGTGGAAAAAACTTCCGAATGAGGTACTGCCTATGTTTCTAAACACTACCGCACAATCTTTTCTGAAACGAATGGCGGATGGGGAAGAGTTTACGACACCTGAGCAGGAACTGTCGGCAGAGATAGGGCAGGATCGGGTAATGACGCAGTTCCTTTCGAAATACAGAGGGCAACTGTCCGCAGTCGTCAATGTTTACGAAGGCATCCCAGGACTGAAGGACAAATTTCTGGCCGATTATATTTTCTACTATCACGTGCAAATTAATGAGTTTCTTTCTATACGGTTAGGTAATATCATAGCCGCAAAGTTATTCAAACTTTCGGCACGGCAAATTTTTGAAAAAGCGAAGCACGACCAGTCTTATCGCCCCGCTTTGTCTGCCTGTGGTTCCCTTATTGATCTCGGTTTTTGGGACAAGCTGTGGTATGGCCATCTGCTCGGTCATTCTGTACAGGAATCTGATATATACGGTATGCTGCAGACAGTGGCTGTCCGCCTTTATGAGAAAGGGCCTGAGGATAATGACATTTGGAAGCGTGCGGGCGGTGATAACTCCAAGTTGAGTAATAACCGTAGCAGAGAAGATAATTGGAGGGATGCGATCGCAATGTTACACAAGGGTGGTGGGGGTAAACATATAAGTGTTAAAGCACTTCTTCGAGTCATGCTGGAAGACCACCCAAACAATGCGGATCTAGAAGAATTAATAAACTATTTTAAAAATAAATAAATGCGAATATTATTACAAACAGCTCTACATCTGGAGCTTAACGCCATGAAAGCTTATTTAAGCGATGTAAAATCTGAAACCCATCCCGAAACGGGCTCAAAATATGAAAGAGGTATCTTTTCTTATCAGGGATTTCAGGCAGAGGTGCTTTTAGTGGAAACTGGGGCTGGTAACGTACGGGCTGCGGAGGAAACTACTCGTGCTATTCAATATTTCAATCCGGATTCGGCCTTTTTTGTCGGAGTGGCTGGTGGTCTTAAAGATGTTAAACTGGGTGATGTTGTAGCCAGTACAAAAGTGATCGGTTATGAAATGGGTAAGGACGACGATGAATTTCGCCCGCGCTTAGATACTCTCCAATCTGCTTATTCATTACAGCAGATCGCTAAACAATTATTAAGGGATGATAACTGGAATAAAGATCTGCCGGAAGAAAATAGGGATCAGGTAGCAGCTTATGTTGAACCTATTGCAGCAGGAGATAAAGTTGTTGCCTCGGAAAGGGCCGTTGCTTTTCAATATCTGCGTAAATTCTGTAGTGATGCTTTGGCAGTAGCCATGGAAGGTAATGGATTTATGGTAGCTGCACATGCTCATAATACAGAAGCCATGGAAATACGCGGTATCTCCGATATGATTAGTGATAAAGCAGAAGCAGATGCGAGTGGATCTCAACCCAGGGCAGCTGATAACGCCGCTGCTTTTGCCTTCGCAATGATCCGTCAAAAGCTCGCAGATACGAAAAAAAAGAATAATATTGAAGATAACGTATTTCGCGGCAAATTGCTCACCACTTTACTTGAGATGTATCCCCAAGGACCGGAGCAGGATGATATTTGGAAAAGAGCCGGTGGCGATGTTTCCATTCTATCTAACAGCATGAGTCGAAGGTCACAATGGTATAATGCACTCGAACGTTTAGCATTGGGCGGTGGCGGAGCAAAGATGACCTTACAAACGCTTATTGAACAGGTCAGGATTGATTATCCCAATCTTCAAAACGATTTGTTTTGAAACATAAATTGAATCAAAAATATCTTGTTTAACCTGCCTGTCCCTGTATCGGTTTTTTTAGGCAAGACAGTTGTAACAATGGAAGCTAAAATAAAGAAAAAAAATGTTGTACCTATGTTGTACCAAAGAAAAAAGCCGCTACGACTTTTCATCGTAACGGCCTGATTTTGAAGTGGTGATGGACGGAATCGAACCGCCGACACAAGGATTTTCAGTCCTTTGCTCTACCGACTGAGCTACATCACCATCGCTTTTTGTTTTGTTCCCGCCGTTCGGGAGTGCAAAGATGTAGGATGTGTTTTTGAAATGCAAACGTTTTGCTGAAAAAAAACTAAAAAAAATAAATACTTTTTCCTATCTTGTTGTTTTTCAGAATGTTTTAGGGTGAAAAAAAATATTTTTTTTCACCCTAAAACATTCCTAGTCGCTATTGTCCCACAAAATCGCGGTAGGTGCTACATTCTTCTATCACTTCTTTGGTATAATTTGAGTTGGCGTAGTTGCGACGAAGTAAGTCGAAGTATTTGCCGAGGCGTTTCTTCTGTTCTTCGCTCATACGCTTTTTAAATGCCGCTTGGGTTGCATCGTCGTAGCCAAGGTCGCGGCCTGCGTCGGCACGAAATACGTAAAAGGCATTCGCTTCACACAAAGAGGCTCCGTAGGCAGCTTTGGCCGCCAACTCGGGGTCTTTGGTAAGTTGGAGTGCTTTCTCAAAATAGGTCTTCGCTTTGGCAGCAGTATAGTAGTCAACATTGGTTAGGTCGCGTGGGGGATACATGTATTCGTATTCGCTGCTGCTGCGCTGACGGTTGAGCAATAACCAGCTGTTGCCAAAATACCCCATGTTGTAAGCACCACAGCCTAGTAAATAAGCCGATTGAGCATCACCTGCGTTCATTTTGGTTTCGAGCTCCACCATTCGACTTGCAAATTGCGCAGGAGTCAAGGCTTGGTTGGGAGCTTGCCCGTTGTCAGGCGATAAGAAAAACGGATTGGCCGTTAAGTAATCGCTGAAAGGAGAGGCTTTCCACGTTTGGGGTGAAACCTTCTTCCAAACTTCGGTAGCTTGTGCGTATTGGTGTTCGCCCAGTAGCCTACGGCCTACTACCACTTGCAGGTAATCGACGTTCATGCCCGAGAGTTTGATGAGGCGTTTTCCAAAATCCTCCGATTGGGCCTGTTGGGTGTAGGTAATGGCTTCGCGGAGGGTTTCGATAGAGGTGCTATCTTCGAGAGCGTAGCGATCAGAATTAGTAGCAAAGGCGAGGGCGTAACCATCGGAGTTGGTAGGACGAGATTGCCAACTAGCAGCGGCTTCCAAGAGGAAGGCTTTGGCGAGGTTGGTGGCAGGGACGTCGTCGGCTGATTTACTACTGCAACTCGACCACCATCCGCCTGATTTTTTTTCTTCGGTAGGTTGCCCTCGGTACATTTTTGCCAACAAGCCACAGGCACGCGTATAGGCATTAACGATGCGGAAATTTTCCGATTTATTGAGTTTTTCTAACATCCCAATCACTTTGCCTTCAAACTCGGACGTAATTCCCTCCTGTTGGGCAATCAGCAACAATACTTCCTGAATGTCCATTTGTTGTTTGAGGTAGTCGTTTTGTGTGGGAGCGGCTTTGGCTTGCGTAAGGTATTCCTCCGATTTTTTGTAGTCTTTGTTGACGTAGGCAACGTAAGAGGCAGAAGTGTACCAAAAGGAAGGATTGCTCAAGGCTTTGTTGGTGGCATTGTCGGCGCAAAAATCCCCTAATTGTTCAAAGTACGACTTGCTTTCACCGCGACGTTTTTCGTAGGCAAGGGTATCTTCTACGTAAGGCATTTCGCCGTTGGCATAAAATTCATTTTTGTTGATTTCGCGGGCCGTGATAAGCTCAATAAGGGTGTTTTTAGGATTTAACTCCGTTACTTTTTTGAGCATGGGCAACCCATCTTCCAAAGGTTGAATGGCGCTTATGGCGTAAACGGCGGCTTTTTCGGCGTTATTTTGGCAATAGTCTAACGCTTTTTCTTGAAAACGAACTCCTTTGATGCGCAAACTCAAATCGGCCTCGCGACGGCGTGATGGACAGCGGTCAAACAATTGGGCAAATTCGTACAAAGCTTTGGCGGTATCTCCCAAGGCCATGGTAGCACCTGCTTTTCTTGAAAAAGCCCAGTCACTGATAAAGGTCTTGGTTTTGAGGGGTTTTATGAGCTCGTCGTAGAGTTTGAGGCAGGCGTCGGGCTGCTCCAAAATCATGGCCAGTTTCACCGCCTGAAACCCGTAACGCTCTTTCAGAAACGGGTCATTGGTGCTGCGGGCAAGCTGTTGACTTTTGGTAAATGCCTCCACCAATGCCAGCGAATCTTTGCTGCCCTCTTCCCACGAATAAACGGAAGGTTGGTACGATTTTTCAATCGACTTGGCCAACTGCAAATACGTCACTGCGGCTTTGTTACCTTTGAGCATGAGCCGATTGGGAAGTGAGTTGTTGGCACTTTCGGTATAAAAATAGTTGTAGGCGATGGCTTCATCCACACCCGAGTAGGCCGCCCAGGCTTTGGCATTAATGTCTTTGTCGGGGCGGAGGGTATCGCTGTAATCGTCCAAATACAGAAACTGTTGCGTAAAGTGGTAGCGCCCGTCGCCCGCTTGGGCAGTGGCCGTTTCGGGTAAAAAATAGCTTGTAAACTCGTTTAAATCGGCAGGCCCGCCCGCGCAGGCGAGAAGGATTAAAACGGCAATGGTTCTAGCGGAACGCTTGAATAATTTGTTGGAGAGAATCTCTTTCATAATGGGAGAGGTTGGTCGAATCTAAGTGGTAAAACGCAAAGGTAAGCTTAGTATTTTGTATTTCTTGAGCTAAAGTTCGGGCACTTATTGAAAGGTGGTTGACGGTACTTTCTTCCACCCGAAAACGGTCGCCACGCCGTACCGAAATCCCCCACAAATGGGTATTAGTAAGGGCAATGTATTGGTTGGTTTCGGGGGCTTTTTTGAATAGTGAATCGTTTTGAAAGTCTTTGTGAGACAAGTGGTTGATGATTTTTAACGGTCGCCCATTTCGATAAAAAATAGCCCAACGGAATAAAGGTAAAACAACGTCGAGTGGCAATGGATAATCCGAGATATAATCGGCATACCGACCTGCGGTAGTAAGGTCGAGGATAGAGTTTTCGGTGCGAGGGCTTTTCCAATCACCCATGTTGTAATACATCAACATTCCGCGCGCTACGGGAGGCACGCCCGTGGTTCGATAAAATTTGATTTGGTGTAAACGGATAGTGGCAGAGAGGGTCGTTTGGGTAGGTAAGTGCTTTTTAAGTTGGGTCAGAAGTTGGAAATAAGAACGTCTTGTTGAAAGTGACCAATCGCAATCAATTTGAACTTCTTCTGTGGTGTGCAGTTGGGGCGTAGATTGAGTAATAGTGTTAACCTTCGCTGCTATATTTTTTGCTAATTCATCCAGTCCACCCCACGAAAGTTTTTCGAGGGTACGATTGGTAATAAAAACGGTTGGGATGAATGCTACGGGCGGATTTTCCTTGAAATAAACCACGGCTTTGGGAACCGCTTGCTTGCTGATAGGATCCCAGTCCACGTCAAAAAAGCGAATGTAAAGCTTGGTTATGTCGTTTTGGGTAAGTGCTTTTTTCTCATACTCCGAAAGTAAAAATTCAGATTTCCAGTAATAAAACGCTTTCGTCAGTTGGCGTGGAGGAGTAGGTTTTGTAGTGGCAAAATGACGCAAATACGCAGAGTTTTTGGCGCCCAAGTATTGAGAAACCACATCAAACTCGCCCCAGTGATAGTGACTTAAATAATGAATAGAATAGGGAGTAAAATCGCGGATGGTTTTGTCGGTAGTGGCAACGTACGGTCGTGCAGTTAGCCAGAGTGCATGGTGCTTAAAGGGTAAAAACGCACTAAAAATCGCCACCAACCAGAGACTCCCCCGAAGGGATTTATCTTGGAAAAATGATGCTCGAAGCGAGTGAGCTAACCCCCAACAAAGCACCAGTGTAGCAGGCAGCCCCGCGCGACGAGGTAAGTCGTTGTAATGGCCATATTTAAAAAGGGTGAGTGCAAAAAGCACAATGAGCGAGAGGCAAAGTAGCTGAAATTCAGTGGGAGAAAATGCACCTTTTTTCTTCAAATAAATGATTAATATTGTCCAAACACCGACTACCAAGAAAATGAAAACTCCCCAAAGGGCAAATTGATGCGGGGTTGATAACAGGTTCCACCACCAACCTCGTGCGTCGTGCAATGGAACGTGTCCCGAAAAAAACAGAAATGCAGGTATCGAAATAATTAAAACCAAAAGAAGTTTCCACAGATGACTGGAATCCAATAGGTTGTTGCCTGCTGCCTGCCGACCCTTGTATTCCTGAAAAACCTGATACCCTAAAAACGGCAAAAAGCCCACCGCCACTAACGGCGACCAGTAGAGAGTGGTTGCTATTAACAGAAGGGTTAGTTGTGAGTTTTCAGTTTCCTGTTTCGGGTTTTCTGTTTCGGGTTTTCTGTTTTCTGTTTCCTGTTTCGGGTTTCCTGTTTCGGGTTTTCTGTTTCGGGTTTCCTGTTTTGTTGTTTCTGTCCCAAACTCCAAACTCCAAACCCGCAACCCCAAACCCCAAACCCGAAGAAACAACGCCGTAGCCAGCCAAGCGGGAAGGGCGTGCTGTGGGGAAGCCGAAAACGAGTCGATGTGACTGATAAACATCAATCCTCCAGGCGATTGAATGAGTTCGATGGTGTGGTCATTCGTCCAAATATCCCGCAAGGCAGCACCGAGTGGAAGAGGAGATTTGATAATTTCGTAAACCAATAATAGCCCATTAGGACTACTGAAGAGGGCAAAAAACAACAAAAGTCGTTTGCCACCTAATTGATAAAGTAACCAAACGACAAGCCAAAGCCCCAACCATGTCCAGCCAAAAAGGTAATAAGGTATGGCCGCCATGCCACCTGTTAGTTTGGCCAAGGCGGCCGCAGGTAAATAATAGGCTAGGTAATAGCACAAATAACTACCGTCGGAATACTGTACTGGCCAAGAATACCGTACTAAGTTGTTGAGAACAAGGTTGTGTTTGTAATAGTCAAAATGTTGCGGGCGAAAACCTCCGACTCCCGCCAAGTATGTCCATACAAAAGCGGTTATACCACAATAGAATAAGGCCAAAAGAGACGTTTTGGTGGGTTTTTCTTTCCAAAAAGAAGTAATAGCGGGGTAAAATGGAAACAATAGTCCCACTAACGCAACGGTACTTACCAACGCAACCCAAGGGGAAAACCATCCCCACCAAAACAGTAGCAGCGGAAACGTCAAATAAAGCAGAACAGCCAACGCAGTTTTCATAGGAGGCAAAGCTACAAAACTGCCTGTCAAAAATTATCTTTTGAAAGCAGTAAACCTTCGAGAGGATGGCATTATTTTCGCAAAAAAATAACGACCCTATGCGACTCCCTGTGTATCTCGATTACAACGCCACTACGCCCGTGGATCCGCGGGTGTTGGAAACCATGTTGCCTTGGTTTACGGAGCAGTTTGGCAATGCGGCAAGTCGGACGCATTTGTACGGCTGGACGGCAGAAGAAGCAGTAGCTACGGCACGAAAACAAATAGCAAAGTTATTAAATGTAATCTCCAAAGAAGTGGTGTTTACGAGTGGAGCAACGGAGGCTAATAATCTAGCTATCAAGGGAGTGTTTGAAAAAAAGAGCCATGTAGGAAGGCATATCATCACCGTAGCTACTGAACACAAAGCGGTGCTTGATACCTGCCATCATTTGGAACAGCTAGGAGCAGAAGTTACTTATTTGGTGCCTGCGGCCGATGGGTTAATTAGTCCTCAGCAAGTGGCTGAAGCTTTGCGGTCGGATACTATTTTGGTATCGGTGATGTATGCCAATAATGAAATTGGGGTGATTCAACCCGTCCGAGCCATAGCGGAGGTAGCGCATCGAGCAGGGGTATTTTTTCATACGGATGCTACGCAAGCGGTGGGGAAACTGCCGATTGATATGCCGTTGGAAGGGATAGATTTGCTGAGTTTGTCGGCGCATAAGCTATACGGTCCCAAAGGAATAGGAGCGTTAGTGGTGCGTTCGGGAGTAGAAATAGCATCGCAAATGGACGGGGGAGGGCACGAACGCGGGCGCCGTTCGGGGACGCTCAATGTGCCTGGGATTGTGGGGTTTGGGAAGGCGTGTGAATTGGCTCAGAAAGAAATGAAATCAGAGGCAGCGAGATTGGAAACTCTTCGCAATCGTCTCGAAAATGAACTCCTGAGTCAACTCCCTGAGACGTTTGCCAACGGAAATACGACGTCGCGGTTGGCGCATTTGACCAATATTTGTTTTGAACACGTGGACGGCGAAAATCTACTGTTGAGCCTGCGCGACGTGGCGGTCTCGACGGGGTCGGCTTGTACCTCAGCGTCGGTATTGCCTTCGTATGTGTTAAAAAATCTCGGCCTGACCGACGACCAAGCGTATGCGTCTTTGCGGATGAGTTTAGGGCGTTTTACCACCGAGGAGGAGATAGAATTTGCTATCCAGCACATCGTAGAAGTAGTGCAAAAAATGAGAGGGTAAAAAAACTATTTATATTCAATCAAATCCCATAAATTACCGTATAAGTCTTCAAACACAGCCACCGTTCCGTAGGATTCTTCGACGGGCTGGCGAATAAATTTTACGCCGTTTTCGAGGTATATTTGATAGTCACGCCAAAAATTATCCGTGCTTAAAAACAGAAAAACTCGTCCTCCCGTCTGGTTACCAACGCGGCTTTGTTGCTCTTCATCAGCGGCTTTCGCCAGCAAAAGCGCACACCTAGAAGTACCTTTGGGCGCTATACGTACCCATCGTTTGGTGTCGCTGAGACGTGTGTCTTCGAGTAAATCAAACTGTAATTTTTGGGTGTAAAAAGCAATGGCTTCGTCATAATCGGCCACTACTAAAGCTAGGTGCGCAATGTGTTGTTTCATGGGTTGATTTTTCTGCTAAACAGTTGCTAACCGAAAAACAGTTTCCATTTGTTTCTGATTGATGCTCGACGGGACGAGTTTAAGCAGCGCATTCCGCACCCAAATTCCCCAATCGTTTTCGAGTTGAGAAAGCTGCCCCATTCGCCAGCTAGTATCCACAATCATGCGCGCTTTCTTCTGGCGAAGGCGTTGGTATTCGGCAAACGTTTTTTCGAGCGATAACCCCTTGTCCAGCAATTTTCCCAGTACGTACGCGTCTTCTACGGCTTGGCATGCACCTTGTCCCATGTTGGGGGTGGTGGCATGAGCCGCATCACCTACCAAACAAACACGGTCACCGTGCCATTTGGTAATGGGTTTTAGGTCAATGATTTCAGTTTCAATGAGTTGCTGTTGAGGGGTATTTGAGATAATTTCTAAAATATCCCGATGGAAGTCCTCAAATACATTTACTAAGTTGACCCCGTGGGTCGTAAACGAAAGCGAGTTAACAAGGGCGTACCAATACACTTTTTTGGCACCTATTTTGACAAATCCAAAACGTTTTCCTTTACCCCAAGCTTCTACAGGAGCGTTGTGGTGGCGCTCGTGGAGGTTCATTTCACAGATGCCACGCCAGCAGTATTGGTGAGCGTTGCGCAGTTGACTTTGTTCAAAAAGTTGATTCCTAACCACTGATTTAATTCCATCTGCTCCGATAAGAATGTTGGTTTTTATGGCTGTATGGTCATCAAAATAGAGGCTAAAATCGTCGTTTTTTTCAATGCTGGAAAGCCGTTTAGATAAATGAATGTGCTCATAACCAACGGCATCGGCAAGGATTTGCTGCAACGCTCCGCGGTGAATCGCCACGTTATGTACACCGTATTTGGCTTCAAAAGGATGTAAATCAATCACTGACAAATCGTGAAGCTGCGGGTCGGTAATACGAAGGCGCGAGATTTTATTCCCTGCTTTTTCGATGGCAGATTGTATCCCTAGTTGCTGAAAAACCTGCATGGCATTGTTGGCCATGATAATTCCCGCACCTACAGGTTTGATGGCGGGAGCACCTTCATAAATAGCGACGTTGATGTTGCGTTGTTGGAGGGTAAGTGCGGTGGTAAGGCCACCAATACCCGCTCCGATAATAGCTGTATTCATAAAAAATGGGTTGAATGTGTTGTCAGACGATAGTCAGACAACATATAACTGAAAAAAAACGGTCTGAATGCCATCTTAGTCGAAAAGGTACGGTCTGACTATCGTCTGACCCTGTATTTAGGTCAGACGATAGTCAGACCGTGACCGTGGGGCAAAGGTAGATGGACGAAACCCTAAAAAACGTTCACCTAAGGTAATTAATCGTCAGGCGTTTGCGGATTCGACTGAGTGATTGAGGAGTCACGCCTAGATAACTGGCAATGAATTTTTGAGAAAATTTCTGAAAGACAATTGGATGATCGGTCAGCAGGTTTAGGTAACGTTTTTCGGGCGAAAAATAAAGTAAATCCTCCACTCGTCGCTTGGCCGATAAATAGACGCGGTCGGCGATGTGTTTTTCAAATTTTTGCCAAAACGCGTTTTTCTGGTAAAGCGTTGCAAGGTCATTTTTGTGGATAAGATATACCAACGAATCTTCCGTGGCTTGAATGTTGAGTTTGGTAGGAGTGCCAAGTAAGACGCTTTCGTAGTCGAGAAAAGCGAGGTGCTCAAGGCGGCCGTTGAAATGAAACAAAAAGCTAATGTCTTCCCCATTTTCATTGATATAAAAGGTGCGTAAGGCGCCTTCGATGACCAGACCTACGTGGGTACAAACCTCGCCTTCTCGCAACAAAAACTCCCCACGACGCACTTTTTTTGAAAAAGTAAGTGCCAACATTTCTTCGATGTAAGAGTCATCTATCCCAAAAGCCTGGGCAAGTTGGGCTTGTAGCGTAAGCATAGGCAAAAGCAATTGAATACGCTACAAGTTTAGAAAGAAGTTGTTAAAACACGAAAAGCTTCTTCTCGGCTTGCCACAAAGTTGATTCGTTTGAAGCGATTGCTTTCCTTAATGAAGTCTTTGAGGCTGCTACTGGTATATTTTGTAAAATCTCCGACGATGGCTAAATAGCCATTGTAAGTCGAAAATTTTTGAAGGATGTCGCCTGCGAGTTTGGTTTTGAGGTCAAAAAAATCGGATGAAAAGTGCTCTTCGCGAAGGATAATTTTGGCCGTGTCGTAGTTGTAATTACAATTCATGAGCAACTCTAGCGCGTCTTGAGCGCTTGAAATAAGATAATTGTCAGCATCCACGACGGCAATTTTTTCGTTATTGATGTCAAAAAGAGTGATGTTCATTCGTTGGTAGAGGTTGCTAACGCAAGAAAGCGTGCGTATGTTCAAAGTAATGAATGACGTGGTCGGCGAGCTCAAAAGTACGATGTTGTTGCCCATTGCTAAAGGCTACCACTTTCATACCCGCTTTTTTTGCCGCCAACATTCCCGAATAAGAATCTTCGACGACGATACATTCGGAGGGAGCAACGGCAAGTTTTTGGGAAGTAGATAGGTAAATCGCAGGGTCAGGTTTCCCTTTTTCTTCAAATTCGGCCGATGAAATGACGTCAATAAGCTCATAAACACCTACTTTTTGAAGAGCAGAAGGAATAATACGATAAGGGGAATTGGTGGCAACGCCAATTTTTAGCCCCTGCGCTTTTAGACGTTCTATGAAGCCTTTTATACCTAAAATAGCGCAACTGTTGGTTTCAATCAACTCAATGACCCGCGAAATAACCCGTTCTTCTACTTCTTTCAACGAAACATTTTCCCAAGGATATTTTTTAAACCAAAAATCGGCTACTTCGGCGGTTGTCATGGTTTGGGTAATTGGGGTAAATTCGTCTGATACGATGACTCCCAACGAAGAAAAAACGTCAAACTCAGCTTGTTTCCAAAAGGGTTCTGAATCTATAATAACGCCATCCATGTCAAAAATGACGGCTTTGATTACGGACATACTGCGATTGTCTAAATGAATTCTAAAACGTGATTTCTTGCTCTAAGCCTCGAATTCGGAGCCGTCCAGAGGTGACTTCTTTCTTTAGGGTGGACAAATCAAAGCAAAAATCTTTATAATCGAGCCTTTTGCAAGCGTTTTGTGTGGTAAAAACGATGCGCCCTTCTCGGTAAACTCCTTTCGAGTCTTCTCGCCGAGAAGGGTCAACGTACAAAGCAAAGGCGTGGTTGGGGTCGCAACCTCCGCCGTAGGCAAAAGAAATGGTGAGAACGTGGTCGGAAAGTTGGGTGGATTGGATGTTAAAAAGGTCGAGACCAGTGGGTGCGTTGAGATTGGAGGTAAGTTGAACGGGTGCACATACGCCTTTTCGCTCGGCTTTTACATCCGAAGAAGTTTCGCAAGCAAAGCAGCAAGTGAGCATTACAACGAACAAAAGCAGGGCGGTTTTCATGGCCATGGCGTTTTACTGTTTTTCAAAAAGGTACTCCCCCCTTCCCGAAGGGTTGAGCACCAATCGAGTTGGGCTGAGAGAGGTAAGGTCGATGAGTTGTCCATTAGAAGACGACATACACACGGCACGAATGCGCACTTGGCTGCCTTCTACTGCGTAGCTACCACCTCCGCATCCCAAAAAACTGTAGTCGATGGGGCGGGTATTTTGGTAATATTCGTTAAATTCATTTTTCTTAGAAAACGAAATAAATACTCCCTTGTCATTGGGAATGGTGGTTTGGGTGCAGGCTGAGGTACCTGTAGATTTACAATAGGAAATCAACTTCCACGTTCCCGTTAATTCTTTGTTAGTGCCCAAAGAATCAGAGGATTGGCAGGCGGTGAAAAGGCTGACAAAAATCAAGTAAACAAAGCGGCGCATAGAAAAGGAATGGGTTGTTTTTCTCTAAGACGCGGCAAGTTGGCAGAAGGTTGGAAAGGAAATATTGTATTGACTGATTACAGCAAGGCAATGATTTTGTCGGCTTCGCGGATTCCGCTCAGATAGGCACCGTGAGCAGTTGAAAAATAATCGACTTCGGTATGTTCTCCTGCAAAAAATAGCTTATTGTCAATTTCTTCGGCAAGGTCTTCAAAATGGCGCATTTCGGTGCCAACGGCGGTGTACGAATACGCACCAAAGGAGTTTTCGTTGGTACTCCATCGGGTACGGAGCAAACGCGTTGGGTTAGGAATCGACGACCCGTAGATGTCTCTTAGGTGCCCCATAATTTCACTCGTGACTTGGGCATCCGTCATGGTTTCGGTTTGCCGCCCGTAGTCGGCGTAGGCAAAGGTCATGAGGGCGTTGGTCGTCGGTTGAAATTTTTTGACGTTGACAAAATAATTAAACTTATCGCGTAGTTCGGGGGTGTAAGAAATGTACTGAACATCGTCCCAAAAAGCGGTTTCCCACGTCAATAAAAACTTGTTGACGCAGTTCATGCCTATTTTCTGGATGGCTGTTTGCTTGGCAGAAGGCAAACTGGGGGTAAAAACAATTTTGTTGTTTTTTAATACGCCAAGTGGCACAGTAACAATCACAAAGTCGGCTGGAGTGACGGTGTTATTGTGGGTAATGTTGATGGTTGCCCCGCTGTAATCAATGGCCGAAACGCGTTGGTTGAAGCTCACAGACAGGTTTTTAGCTAAATAAGTAGCAACGGTGTCGTAGCCATTCGTAGCGATTTTTTCTACACCTCCGTATTCTTCACCCTCATAATAGAGGGTCGATGATAGCTTGGCCAAATCGCCCGTGTCGAACGTGAGGTAGGTGGAAAGAAAAAACTTCCACAAACGGTCGTTCTTCTTTTCGGGGTAAAGCTGATTAAATATTTGCTCAAAACTTTGAGTGTCGCTACCCTTTTTCATCATCGAACCGAGGATAGTATAAAACTCGTCTTCGGCCGAGTCGTAGGTGGAAGTTTTTCGGGTGATTCCTCCAATGTCGTACGATTTCATACTTTCATCAAGCGTCTGAAATGTCGTCATACCTGCTTCTTGTGCTAAGGTCGTTATAGGATTGCCGTCGATACCATGAATCCAACTGGCTCCTTCGTCAAACGGAATCGCTAATGAACGATTGGTGCGCACTCGTCCACCCACTTTGTCTTGTGCTTCCAAGATGCTCACCTTAAAACCTGCTTCTTGTAGTTTTTTTGCTGCTGCCAAACCCGAAATACCCGCTCCAATCACGACCACTGTTTTGTTGGCAGGATTGATGCCATTTTCTGCTTGGCAGGCAGTTGTCCAGTAAGAGGAAGCCAAGAGCGAAGCGGGAATGCTTTTTAGAAAAATTCGCCTTTTCATCGTTTTTATTTTGGGACGTAAAAAATTCCAAAAGTAGCCTGCTGCTCGTGGTAAAAACAGGTTGAACTCATTAAAATGTATATCGGGACGGCCTTTATCCCTTTTTGCTACTAAGATTTCACCTCGCGGAGGCTACTTTTTTTAATGCGTTTAACCTGTAGTAAAAATGAAGTTGTACTTCGATTGTACAATACAAAGGGCTAGTAAAGTAAACTCGCTTTCTGAAATAAAATTTCTTTTTTCCCCTTAGAAATTCGCACAAAATAAGAAGGTAAAGCCTCAACCATTGTGTTAAATGAACACTCGTAGCTAAACTCTTTGTTCTTGAATCGGTAGTTGGGTTCTTGGGCCGTTCCATCTACCAAAAACTCACCTTTGGTGATGATGATGTCAGGTTTAGAGCTCATTTTGTTGGGCAGCGTCCAAGAAGCATAACGGTAGGTGTTGTCTTTCATTTCATCGACCCGAATAAGAAATTTACTGGTTTTAAAAACTAAAATGGGTTGGTTGAATTCCTTCAAACTGCTATGAAGCGTAGTGCGAATTTCTTCAATCCGTGTCTGTCTTTTTGTTTCTTCGATTTTTGATGAATAGTTGACTGCCCGCAAAGCCCCCTCTTCGTTTAGCCAGAGTTCTCCATTGGAAAACATAATTCCGCGCCATCCCACAGTTGCCCAGTCTTTTGAAAGGTTTGATTTCGAAATCATTTGAGTAAACGTAGCATCGAACACTTCATGGTAGCGTTTGATAAACTCGCTCTTGTTGCGAATCGGTGGGAGAGGGTAGTGCCTATTGAGCGGATAACATACTCTATCGGCCAGTTTTTCCTTTTTCTGATTTTTTATACAGTCAATAAAAAAATGAATGTGAGCTTTGTTGGTTTCCAACATTTCTTGCGCGTAGGCTATACCAATGTAGCTAACAAAGACAATCAAAGAAATTAAAATTCTCATCGACTTTTGTGTAAAATATTTTAGACTCGTAACAAACCCCGAAATCCGCGTGCTGCATAATACGATTCGGCGCCGTTGTGGTACACAAAAACGTGGTCGTAGCGGCGGTCGCAGAAAAGAGCCCCGCCAAGTTTGCGGATAGCGGCAGGCGTTTGAATCCAGCTGGAAGTTTTGGTGTCAAACTTCCCAAGCAACTGGAGATTTTTGTACTGTTCTTCCGTCAAAAGTTCAATCCCAATTTCTTCCGAAAATTCCAACGCATTATTGGCGGGTTTGTGCTCTTTGCGGGCGTCAAGGGCAGCACGGTCGTAGCAAAAACTACGGCGTCCTTTGGGACTTTCAGCCGAGCAGTCAACAAAAATATACTCATCGGTTGCAGCGTCGTAGCCTATTACGTCGGGTTCGCCTTCAGTTTCTTCCATTTCATTGAGCGACCACAGTTTGTCAGGGTTCGCCTCAATTTTGGCTAGTACGTTTGACCATTCTATCCCAGCATGGCGAGTTTTGTTTTTTTCAAAACGAGTGTTCAACGTTTTTATTAGCGCTTCACGGCGTTCTTGGGGCAATTGCTTGTTCATGTGTATGCTGTTTTTGATTTTTTGGGAAATGAATTAGTTGGTAAAAAACGCTTGCAATCGGTTGTGAGCGAGGTTGATGCCCATCGCAAACGGCATTTGTAGCAATTGATTACGAGAAGCGATGGATTTAAAAACAATGTGCATCGTCAGTTTGCTGGTTGTTTCGGTGAGTTTTTCAAATTCCAAAAACTCAAGCTGCACGGGAAAAGGCGTATTTTCCATCTCGAACGTGCGAGTTATTTTTTGATTGAGACAAAACTCGTGTACGACTCCACTAAACCGATGGACGTGGCCCCGCGGGTCGGTGGTTTCAAATTGGTAACCACCGTGCGCATGATTTTCTAGTTTGAGCACTTTCGTTCCCATCCACTGTTCGACTATTTCAGGAACCATGTAGGCTTTAAAAAGAAGTTCAACGGGTAAATCGAACACTCGGGTAATGAGGATTTCTTGTTTTCCTTCTTCGGCATGGACGTTGGTCTTTGTTTCCATCAGGAGTTATTGGTTGGCTTGGTAAGTTTTCATGATGGCTTCTAGCTTGTTGAATCGGTCGTCCCAAAACTGACGGAAAGGCTCAATGAAGTCGGCAATTTCTTTCATCTTTTGTGGGTTGAGGTGGTAGTAAATCTCCCGACCGTTTTGGTGTTGAGACAATAACTCACATTCGGTAAGAATCTGTAAATGTTTGGAAACGGTAGGTCGTGCGGTGTCAAAATTGGCCGCAATGGCCCCCGCAGTCATGGCCTGCGAAGCAACTAGCATCAAAATGGCCCTGCGAGTAGGGTCGGCAATGGCCTGAAAAACATCTCTTCGTAGATTCATTGTGTAGTTATTTGACTACAAATATATGTGTAGTTATTTAGCTACGCAATTTTAAATGCGTTTTTATTTCGAACTGCTTGATTAGAGCAAATTTACGAATAGATAGAGAGCTTCAAAACGTTAAAAGCTCCAGTTGGGGGCCAACAATGTTGAAAAATTAAACTTCTTCTCCTTGCAATTGTTTATCGTATAGCTCTTTGTAAGCGCCGTTGAGTTCAAGGAGTTGGTGGTGTGTACCTTGTTCGATGATTTCTCCATCGTTTAAAACCACAATAAAATCGGCGAGTTTGGCCGATGAAACACGGTGAGAAATAATCACCGATGTGCGGTCTTGCATGATGCGTTGGAGGTTACTCAAAATCGTATTTTCGGTTTGGGTATCAACGGCCGAAAGGCAATCGTCCAAAATCAAAATTTTAGGGTCGCGGGCGATAGCACGTGCAATCGAAAGTCGTTGTTTTTGTCCACCCGATAACGTAATGCCGCGCTCGCCCACTTTTGTGTCAAAACCTTCAGGAAAGTCGATGATATTGGCGTATAAATCGGCGTCTTTGGTCGCTTGTTCAATTTTAGCAAAAGGCAAAGACGTAGTGCCAAAAGACACGTTTTGGGCAATAGAATCGGAAAACAAAAACACGTCTTGTGGAACATAACCTGTTTGACCACGAAGCGATTGAAGGTTGTAGTCTTTGAGCGGAACGCCATCCACCAAAATTTGCCCTTCGGTGGGGTCATACAAGCGAGTAAGCAAGCTAGCAACTGTACTTTTTCCTGAGCCCGTTGTTCCTAAAATTGCGACCGTTTCGCCAGATTTGACGTTTAAATTAAAATGCTTTATGGCCTTGATGCCTGTATCGGGATAGACAAAAGATACGTCTTCAAAACGAATCGAGCCTTGAATTTCTCGCGAGAGGTTTTTCTCCGAAACAATATCCGTTTTGGTGGTTAAAAACTCATTGATACGTACTTGCGACGCGGCTGCGCGCTGCGTTTGACTGGTGGTCCAGCCGAGGGCCATTACGGGCCAAGTGAGCATACTTACGTACAAAATGAACTCGGTGATATTCCCAGGCGTTAGGCGTCCTGCCATGATTTCTTGTCCGCCAATGTAAACGACCAAAATGTTACTCAGCCCTACCAGTACTACAATAAAGGGATAAAACAGCGAGTCGACGAGGGTAAGGCCCAGCGATTTGTTGCGGTAGTCGTTGCTTTGGTTGATAAAATGACGAAGCTGTTCGCGTTCGCGTACAAAGGCTTTGACAACGCGTATGCCCGAAAATGATTCTTGTACAAACGTAGAAACCGACGACAATTGGGCTTGCAGCGCCTCTGATCGTTTCATGATGATGTTGTTGACGTAATAAATACTCAACGACAAGACAGGCAGGGGAAGCAACACATAAAACGTCAGTTTGGCATTGACCGATACCATGTAGCTAATCACCAAAATAAACAGCGTTATGAGGTTGATGCCGTACATAATCGACGGCCCCACGTACATCCGAACTTTGCTAACGTCTTCCGAAATCCGTGCCATTAGGTCACCTGTGTTGTGGCGGCGATAAAAGCTCAACGGCAACGTTTGGTAATGGGCGTATATCTCGTTTTTGAGGTCAAATTCAATGTGGCGCGACATAACAATGAGCGTCTGGCGAACCATAAACAAAAACACGCCTTTCAACAACGCCATGGCCAAAATTAGCAAGCCGTACAGCAAAATACTGAACGCAAATAGGTCGTAGAAGTTGGATTGAATTCGGGAGCCTTCAAACAAAAAATAGACGTCGAGGGTATCTTTCACTAAATCAAGGGCATAACGAACCAATTGGGCGGGAATGATGCCAAAAAGGTTGGAGATAATCGTGAAAAGGGTCCCAAGAATGAGATACCATTTGTATTTGACGAGGTATTTGTTGAGGTGGGCAAGTGCTTTCAAAGGCGCGCGAATTGGTTACGATTGCTGTTTGGTATGATGGACTAACACGATTTTTTGGGAAAACGTTTACGATACACGGGTATTCACTCACAAAACCAATTCAAATTGCATTTCTCGCACAGGGCGCCCCCATTCCGAATGAAACCGCTCACCCGTAAACTGAAATCCGAACGATTCGTATAAATGAAGGGCGGCTGTTAATTCATCAAAGGTTTCGAGGGTGATTTTTTGGTAGCCAACTTCTCGGCAAAAATCAATGGCGGATTGCATCAATGTTCGCCCCAAACCTCGTCCGCGAGCGGCTGGGTGTAAAATAAGGGTACGCAAGTGAGCCACTCCTGGTTTTTCCTGAAAAATAATCACCGAGCCTACGATTTGCTGGTTCATTTCGGCAATCCAGATTCGTTCATTGGCTGGATTTTGGTGTTGGGTGAAATGGATAAAAAAAGTAGCCATTTCAATGTCATTTAGAATTGACATTCCATATTCTTGGGCATAAATACTGCCTACCAAATAAGTAATGTAGCCAATGTCGCCTGGGCGAAAGTCGTTTCGAAGGGTAATTTCAGACATAGAATTGTAATGATGAATCAAGGCACTGTTTCCAACATCCAATCAAAGGGCTTTTGAGCCAACGGAAAGACCCGATTTTTTCGTTTTAGTACCACTTTTAAGGAGTCATTCCGCACTTTTCCTCTCAAAATAACCGTGTTGGTGTCGGGTAATGAACATTGAAGGGTAAACAAATGAGTGCTATCGCTGGCGCGTTTTTTAAAGGAAATCTGCTGGTGAAGCGAGTCTAATTGGTAGGAAAAATAAGCCCGACCGTACCTTCTTCTAAATAAAGTATCGTCAGTTTGGATGCTCCCTCCGTTGTATTTTTCAAAGACAACGTCTTTCCATTGTAGGCTATCTTGAGTCATTCGCCCTGAGGTTTCAAACGAGGCCACGTCAAAAATACCTGTTGTTAATACCTCTTTGGGTGGAGAGTAATTAAACGGATAAAGGCTTGATTGATAGGAGGAGTAAAAAGGAAAAACGATAAATAAACCGATGAAAGCAACTTTTAGCAAAATGCGAGACGTCTGCATCCATTTTTGCGAAAATACATAGGCGGGTGGAAGTGGCTCGGTCGGCTGATTTAGAACGAAAAAGCGAAGAAGGCGCTTGGCATCGGTAAATAATAAAATACAACTAAACACAAACAAGTGCATCGAAAACAGCTTGACGGGAATGTTATACGCCAAATTCATCATTGCTACGTTGAGAAAAACGCCCGCAGCTACCAATGCCCCCAAGGTACTTGTGCGTCGGAAAATGAGCAACGCCCCCGCAACGCATTCCATCACCCCCGAAAATACCTCGTAGGGTTGCGAATACCCAATAAAAAACCATGCAAGGCGCATCGGTGACAAATCGCCAATGGGAGTGGCGAACTGGCTCAAATTGGGAAAAGGCATTTGTTGCGCATAGACTTTGATAATCCCGTACACGAACGAAACCATGCTGACGTAATACCGAAGCCCTACAATGAGCCAATAATAGGCTTTCTCGTAACTTTGCCTTTTGCGGTCGAGCAGCGACCAAAGTGCCGTCCCGACGACGGCTATGAGGCTGTGAAAGCATAACTCTGCGTACCCAAACGAGGTGTCGCCGCTGCCCGCTACGGGAACCAATGCGTCTTTGATATGAAACAAGGACTGGTTGAGCCATTCTACCACTGCTTTTTCAACGGTGGTATAAATGCCGTACACCGTGTTTATTAAAGGTAGCTGCGCCAAACCAAAGAAATTGATACAATACAAACCAAGATAAATGGCCGTGAACCGAAAAACAATTTTACGCCAAAATGGCCATCGAGTGGTTGAGGTTGTCATGGAGAAGGGAGAGGTAGTTCGCCTTTTGGTAGGGCTGTTTACAAAAGAACAAAAAATGGTTAACTTATGCTCATCGTTTTGCTCATTTTTAACGGATAGAGGAGCGTAAATGGCAAACTTTGTATGAAAACTCGTGCTTTTTATTTTGGGATTGTGTCTATCACCTTGGGGTACTTATTCCAAACGAACGGATTGTGGCGTCGGGGGGAGTGGTATGGAAATGAGACGTTATATGCTTCAATATTTTTTTGCTATCCCTATAAATGGACTAACTTGCGTACCTCGAAAACAAGTTAGTTTTTCATTTATGTTCAAAATTGTCAGCTCATCGGCAGGGTCGGGAAAAACGTACACCCTCACCAAAGAATACCTAAAACTCGTTCTCCAAAACGATAATGCGTATTATTTTAAGCATATTTTAGCCATTACGTTCACCAAGGCCGCTACCCGCGAAATGAAAGAGCGTATTTTGGGGCGATTGGAGGTATTTGCTAAAGGCGGAAACGACCCTATGCTGGGAGATATTATTCGGGAACTTTACCCCGAGTCGCTCAATGATACCGAAGGCGCTTACAAAGTGCGAGAACAGGCACTAAGGACGCGGGCAGAACGGGTTTTTAAGCAAATTTTGCACGATTACAGCGATTTTGCCGTCTTGACCATTGATAGTTTTGTGCAGCGAGTGGTAAGTGCTTTTACCGATGAGCTGGGAATGCCGTTTTCGTTTGAGGTAGAAATGGAGGCAGGGGAACTGCTAATGATGGCCGTTGAGCGATTGCTCGAACGCACAGGCGATGATTCGTATGGGGAGTTGACCGATATTTTGGAATCGTTTTACTTGGAAGCGGGGCAGGAAGGCCAAAACTACCACAGCCTTCCCGAGGCACTGGCTAATTTTGCCAATGACCTACTCAATGAACAACGCTACGCGGCCATTGTCCAAAATTCGGCGCTGACCGCCAAAGATTTTAAAAAAATTCGCCGCCAACTGGTAACTGCGATTAAAACGTGGGAAAATCAGGTTATCAAATGGGCGGAAGAGGGCCAGCAGCTTATTTTAGAGAAGGGACTGACCGAAAAAGACTTTTCGTACGGTACGGTATTCAAGTACTTTAAAAAACGGACAGACGCCGACGAAACGTTCAGCGAACCTGGAAGTCGTGAGGTGGAAGCCTTTGAAAACGATAAAGGATGGCTGACCAAAACGGCTCGCCCGTACGTGGTAGAGGCGGTGGAAGCGCTGAAGCCAGTGTTGACAGAGCGTTACGAATCTATCGAAAAAGTGCGTCAGAAAAACGGCAAACAATATCACCTGTACAAGCAGCTCATTCCGCATTTGTACCATCTGTCGTTGCTGAATGAAATCAAAGAGGAGTTTGACCGTCAATTGCGCGAAAACAACCGCGTTCATATTTCGGAGTTCAACCAAAAAATCCTCAAAATTGTCACCGAAGACCCCGTTCCGTTTATTTATGAACGCTTGGGGGAGAAATTTAACCACATACTCATTGATGAATTTCAAGATACATCCAAATTGCAGTTTGCTAACCTGTTGCCGCTGATTGACAATAGTTTAGGGTATGAACACTTCAATCTGGCCGTGGGGGATTCGAAACAGGCGATTTATCGTTTTCGCGGTGGCGATATGGATCAAATCATTGCGCTTCATTCCAAAAACCTAGACCGTTTGTACCGTTCATTGGGGGAAAGCGAGCTGACCGTAGAGCGGCTTGAAAATATTCGTTGGCACCTAAAAGACGATGTACTTCGCACCAACCGCCGCAGCGCTCGTGAAATTATTGAGTTTAACAATAAATTTTTTGAGACTGTTGAAGCCCTTTACCGTGAGCAATTTCCACTGACGCAAGAGGTGTTTGCGCAAGTAGCGCAGGAAATTCCCCCAAACCCTAAATCGGGTGGGCAGGTACACTTGGAGTTTTTGGAAAGCCAAGAGAGCGACGAAGAAAACGATACACCCGTCATGATTACGCGCACCTTAGAGTTGATTCAACAAACGACAAGCGAAGAAGGGTTTTCGCTGGGGGATATTTCGATACTGTGCCGATTTAAGCGTGACGCTAAAAAAATTGCCAATCACCTCAAAGAAAACGGCTACAACATTATTTCCGACGACTCCCTTTCGTTGCGGTTTTCGGGAGCGGTCAACCTGGTTACGGCATTTATGCGGGTGTTGGTGAAGCCCGATAGTCGTTTGGATAAATACGAAGCGTTGTACCTGTATTTTCGACTTATCCTACAACGCATTCCAGACGCCACCGATAACCAACGCATCAAAGCCGCCGTCGAATCGACTGATGTTCATGTATTTTATGAGTATGTGAATGGTTTACAGGCGTCTACCTTCGACACCCTACCTTCTACCCTCGATACTCAACTGACGCCTTACAAGTTCTTGCAAATGAGTGCGTATGAGCTTTCGGAGAAGTTGGTACAAGTGTTTAAGCTGTTTGAATTGGTGGACGAACGTGATTACTTGTTCCGTTTTCTTGACGTAGTGCTGGAATTTAGTACCCAACGGGGCAGCCACTTGGCCGACTTTTTAGAATATTGGGAAACTCAAAAAGATAAAATCTCCATCTCGGCTCCGTCAGACCCCAATGCCATCACCGTTCAGACCATTCACCGTTCCAAGGGGTTGGAGTACCCCGTTGTGATTATTCCGTATGCCGACTGGGAATTTGTTCCGAGTGCCAAACGCGATACCATGTGGGTGAACTTAGACCCATCGGAAGAGCTGGGGGTATCGTCTTGGGATACGACCAAGGTAGAGGCAGGTGAAGTGATTGAGCATATCGAGGAAAAATTTCTAAAAACGGGTTCCGTGCGGGTTTCATCGGCCCTAGACCAAACGCCCGAAAAGATTGCAAAACAATACCGTGAGGAGTGCGAACGCGTCTTTGTTGAAAACTTAAATTTGTTGTACGTAGCCTTTACGCGTCCCACTCGGCGGTTGTACGTGCTTGCTAAAGGCGATAATTTTGAAAAAATAAAAAACCCGCGCCGTATCAATTATTGGCTGTATCAGTACCAGCAGCAGTCAGCGGGCAGCGAGGAACAGTTGGCAGGTAGTAGTCAGCCTTTAGTAGGGGATAGCTCCCATACTCGACATTCTGCATTCGACACTCGACATTCCTACTACATTCCCAACGTTATTTCTACCGACCGAAGTCGGGAATTACGCCTTCGTCGATTGGCCAATCGGGTGTTTGATGTGGAGACGTTTGAACGGAAAAAAGATCACGGGAACAAAGTTCACTATGCTCTTTCGAAGGTGAACACACCCGAAGATGTGCCAGAAGCATTGAAACAGATGCAAGCAGATGGGGTAATAGAAGCCTCCGAATCGGCCGATATTCAGAAGAGTTTAGAGCGGATTTTACAACATCCTGATTTGAAAGGTTTGTTTGAAGCAGGTAAAACCAGTTTAAATGAACGAGAAATTTTGACACCCGACGGGAACCTTCACCGTCCTGACCGAGTCGTATTTTTGCCCGACGACCAAGTTGTTATTTTAGATTATAAAACGGGTGTTCCACTCGATAGCCACAGTCGACAGATAAAACGGTACGTGAATTTGTTTAAAGAGATGGGGCACCAACGAGTCGAAGCCTTATTGGTGTATATCGAACGCAACGAGGTCGTGAAGGTGTAGGTCAAGGTCAGACGATAGTCAGACCGAGTTGAAGCTATAGGCCAGACGTTAGTCAGACCTGACAAGCGACTATCGGGTCTGACTGTCGTCTGACCCAACAGAAAGTAGAATATTTTTTCAAAAAAATGTGACAGAAGGGTATGCTTTCTCGTATATATGACAAACACAGTTGTTATAACAAACCCCGATGCACCATGGATCCATTTTTTTACTTCGGCGAAGATGAGTTTGAGTCGGATGAGCCGACTCAAACCCACGAAAATACGGCTATTTCTGCAAGCGATACACAGGATAGCGCAAGTACGATTTCTCCGAATACGGAGAGTTTTTGTAGATAAATTCCAACTGCGCAGCGCCATTTTTGGCGAAAGCTTCATCCGACTTCTTACGTTCTTCTAATTTTTGTTTCAGCGAGGCATCCTTGCGAAGCAACTCCGCCGCTACGTCTTCAAATACATAAGCGGAAAAATGCTCTTTTTGTGCCAATATACTATCGAAAAAATTCCAAGAGAAAAACGAATCAGGAGCTTGTGGCTCAAGGGTTTCGATAATGTACCGATTGCTCGCTTGGTTGGTGGAAATGAGGTAATCCCCTTGGTAAAAGGACAGTTTTTGCGTTTCCTTGCGAAGCGTTACTCCCGTGTGATTATAGTGCCCTTCATAAGGTTTGGCGGGGCTTTTGTAGTCTTCAATGTAATATACCTCTACTTCCATTTCGGTATCTTTTGGCAGTGTTTGCATTTGTACACCGTTGAGTTTTAAAAGCTCAATCACCCGTCCCCAACTTTGAGGAATGATATACGCCTTAGGCTTTTCTATTTGTAAATCAGGGATGTAATGGTCGTAAAACGGGATTCGTTTGGTAAACGGCTCATTTCGGTCATAATAAAGGCGATTGAGTCCGCTCACTTCACTCGGCTTGTACTTAGCCGCAAAACCCTTGAAGGTAATCGAATCCGCGACCGAACGGTCTACTTTCCAACTCAACGGAAAGGTGGTTTGGGTGGCCAAGGCAGCATCCGCTTTTTGTTTATTGGCGACAATCGTATTGGCGTGTTGAGTCGCCAGAGCAAGTGTATTTTCCATAAAAGCGTAGGTGCCTTTTACCCGCGTTGGGTAGTCTTTGAGCATGTGGAGTTCGACCACAAACGTCTCGCAGTTGAACAACGACGCGTACCCCGAACTATACCGCGGTCCGTCGTTGAAACCTAAGTAACCTGTTTCGGGAGTAGCGCCAAACGCATTGACGTACGGAACTGGGTCAAAACCAGACGCTGATAGTTTTTTGTCCAATGCAGGCTTAAATTCTTTGCTAAAAAACGAAGATACCTGTGCGTTAAATTTGTCCTTTTGGGTAGGAAAATACGTAACAGCGTGCTGGTAATCCGCCCCGTTTGACGTATGGTTGTCGACAACAATGTGCGGTTTCCACGCTTGAAACATCCGCTGCCACGACTCCGAATTTTTTGAATCCGTTTTAATAAAATCGCGATTTAGGTCAAAATTGCGCGAGTTGGCCCGAAAACCATAGCTGTTGGGCCCGTTTTGATTGATACGTGATACGCCTCGATTCAGGCAGCCATCGACGTTGTAAACGGGAACGATGCACAAGACTACATTGGCAGGAATGGCCTTTTTCTCCAAGAGCTCCCGCGCCCACATCATACTCGCGTCAATCCCTTCGGGCTCGCCTGGGTGAATGCCGTTGTTGACCAACAAGGTAACTTTTCCCGCTTGTGGTTTAAAGATTTTGTTGGCCGAAAGCACAAACAAATGGATAGGTTTGCCGATATCGGTCGTGCCTACTTCAATGAGCGACGCTTGGTCGTACTTTGTATCCAAAGCCTGATAGAAGCGAATAATTTCGTCGTACGTGGCGGTTTCTTGGCCTTTACTGGTTTCATAGGAGGTAAGCTGCCCAAAAACGAGTGGGCTCCACAAAAACAATAGCAGAAGTTTTTTCATGCGGTGTGATGAATTAGTTTGTTAGATGGTTTTCAGCATAAAGGTATGGGTTCGGCCTGCGGTGAGGCGGTATTTGCGTAAGCCATTGGCGGGTTGGCCAATGGCAGGGAGCGCTTTTTGTTCTTCTGCCGCGGGAACGACAAGCTCGGCCTCACAGCTTGGTGGTAGTGTAATTTCGACGGTTCGGTTGCCAAGTTTACCCGTTGCACTAAATAAAATAGCACCCTGGGCTGTGTAATTGATGAGGGAAAGCTGTTCTAAATCACCCAATTGGGGGCGAATTTGGGCTCTTTTGAAGGCGGGACTGAGCGGCTGAATGCCCGCGAGACCCATGTAGGTGATAAAAAGCGGCGCTACGGGGCAGTGACTCCACTGCTGCGTCGAATCGTGGCGGACGTGCCACCATTCGGCCATGGTATTGTTTTCAGAAACTGATTCAATACCATACCAACGAGTTCGAAAATCGTCGATAATGGGTTGGACATTTCCTGCCTTTGCCAACGCCCAATACCGCCAATTGGCATTGGCGGGATACGAAATTCCCAAATTGGCAGGTGGATTGGCCAGCGCTTTGGTACAAAATTTCGTAATGCCTTCGGGACATTGGTCGTATAAAATGGCCGTAGCCAATGAACGGTCGCAGATGCGTTCTTCTTTTTCTTCGGTTACCCAAGGCAAGTTATTGATAAACATTCCTCTGGCCGAACTCCAAAACAGCTTTACAGTCGTGGCCTGAATTTCGTTTCCAACGGCGCGAGCTTTATTTCCAAGGTCGTTCATGCCCATGGCATCGCAGAGGGGAGCGAATGCCTTTTGCATCATAGCCGCCGTATAAAGGTTAAATGCGCATTGCTTATGTCGTTGTTTTTTGTAGGCATCATGGTCAATCCAAACGGTTGGAACTCCCAAATTTTCGACGGGAAGAAGGCCGTTGGAAGCACGAAGTTTGAGGAGGTAGTTGAAAAACTTAATCAGTCGAGGCATCACTTCCGCCAGTGCGAGCTTGTCGCCCGTATAAAGGTAATAATACCAACAATCGAAGTTGAAGCCTACTCCGTGGTCGAGCAAGGGCCCCCACTGAGTCAATCCCACTTGCCGCTCCATGACGCGCGCGAGTCGGTCAAAAGCTGGCCACGCGTCCAAAAAGTACCCGTCGAGGGTAATTCCTTGACTATATGTGTTGATAAAGCGAGCGTGTAAAAGTCGGTCGCCGAAGGTATTTTGTAAACTATGTAACTGATGCCCACAATCGCCGCTGTACTGCTGTCGTTCGCGGGCCATGCCGTCCACAATGGTTTCTTGGGCGGAGTTGTGCAGTGTGTTAATGCAAGCTTCTAACACTTTCTGAATTTTGGAGTCGCTGCATTGAAATTGGGCGGGATTAGGCCAAGGATACTGGCGACGTCGAACGCCTACGTTGCTAATGATGGCTTGCCCTTCACTTCCGTGGATGTGCAGTTGCAGCCACCGTAGCGACTCATAGTCGAAAGTTTCGAAGCGGTTGGTGCCAGTACGGCAAATAAACCGCGTCCAAGAGTTAAATTTCGTATTTAGGAGCGGTTCGCCGCCTACCAAATGAGCCTCTTGAACCATCAATTCAATGATAGTACCGCTGGGGGCATCAATGGTGAAGTAAGGAAAGCCTACAATTTGTTCTTTCAGTTCAAAAGTGATGATGGCGCCCCGTTCTCGGTCTACGTTTATGGTCCAACTTTGAGGTGTACTATTTATGACGCAAGGGAGCCGCTGGACTTCGTAGGCATCAGCGGTGCCAAACTCAAAATATTCTTGAGGACTGCGTTTCCAGCGAACGGTCATTGATTCGGCTAGTTTTGCGACCGATACAAGGTTTTCTTTGAGTAAAGGAATACTTCGCTCGCGTAGTTGCGATACTTCCACTCGTTCGCTTATATCTAGGCTATATTCGTTGAAAGTACTATTGATGGAAGGTTTGTTGGCAGGATTCGACAGTTCTTTGGCGAGTTGCCATTCTTCAAACGGGACATAGTCGACGCTGTGCCATTTGTGAGGATACAGGCGGGCGTCGAACTCTTCTTGAAATGCTCTCAAGTACCAGCGTTTGTAGTGGCCTGGAGGCCAACTGCGGGCAATGAGGGTTTGCCAAGTCCCATCTGAAATAACTTGGAGGGTATTTCCATTGGCTAATTCTATCTCAAGTTTGAACAAAAAACCAGGTTTACCAATGGGCCATGTTCCGTCGCCGTGGCCATAAAATAACACCTGGGCACCCAGAACGTTTGAGCCTGCATTGAGATGATTGGTGAGGTCGATGGGGTCTGCTTCCGACCAACGAGGGTCGGCGGGGGCAGGCCCGAATTGGATACGTTGCCCATTCGCAAAAAACAAATATCTACTATCGCCGATGACAAATCCCTTGGCACTTCGGGGTTTGGAGGGCAGCGTAAATTCTTTTCGGAATAAAACGACTGTATTGGGTAAACACCGTTGCATAGGGTACCAAATCCATTTGGCGGGACTCAAGTCGAGGGCAAGGGTGGGAGAGGGAGCGGCAAGTTGATAAGGTTCGGCAGGAACAGAGAAAGGGGTAATCGTTTCGGAAGAGCTCGGTGTTAACCATAGAGAAAGACTACTAACGGACGAGTTTTTCAGAAACGTACGGCGGGATGCGGAAAAGTCAATCATACATGAGGTTAGGTAAATGCGCCTACAATTTACGCAAGCTCACGGATTTTTAACAGAAAAGGCAGGGTTTTTACGCAACCCTGCCTTCTCTTTATTAGACATATTTTATTATTTATTCTTTTCCTGGTCGTGGGTTGCGGTTGAGGCGTTGTAAAAGCATTTGTGTGAACATCTGTTCTGCTTTATAAAGCTCTGCTAACTGCCTGACGTTGATAACTTTGAGAAATTTGGTGACGTATTCTTTCTCCAAATCAACTTCTTTTTGCTGCAAATTCAGCGATTCTTTGATATTGGCAAGGATTTTTTCGTCGGGCGTTGTCAAGGTATTAGTTTCTACAATGAGACGGCGCATTTGTTTGCGGATGTCTTTTTTCTTGGCGTCAAACTCATTATAAATAGGCCAAAACTGTTGTGATTGCTCCGCCGAAAGGTTCAAACGGTTGGTAATGAGCCCGATTTTTGCATTTTCTATTTTTTGGTTTCCTCCATCTTGGGCCATGGAAACCTGTGCCAATAGACACACAAGCACAATGAATACTAATTTTCTCATGGTTAGTCGTGATATAGTCTAAATATTTTCTTCAAAATCGGCTTCTTGAATAGCTTTTTTGAGGTCTTCATCGTCGACGTTTAGTTGTTGTAACAAAACGTCTTCGTTAGAATAAAGTTCATTAAGAGAGGTTTGTTCCCCCATTTCATGTTGGGTAATTTGACTCTCTTTTAAGTAGTTATAAATCTCTTGATCTGACACTTGGCTAAGGCTTTCTTCGCTAAGCGATAGCTGTTTTTGGGGATAAGTCACCCACAAAAGCATCCCTACAACGCTAGCAGCGGCCCCAACGATAGCCGTACGACGCCATGACCAACCAATGGTAAACTTGGTTTCTTTTTCGTCGATATGTTCGTGTAAGCGAGCCTGTACCACCGACGGAAGTCTGTCAAAATATCCTTCGGGGGCTTCAAACGGAAGCTTGCGGTCTAGTTGTTCAAGTTTTATCTTTTTCATGGATGTGGTGTTTGGCTCAATAGCCTGTTACATACTCCTTTTTGTTTTTGACAAACCTGCGACAATAAAGTTTAATGTTCGCCGTTTAAAATTTTCTCAATTTTTGTAACGGCATGGTGATAACTCGCCTTCAATGCCCCCACCGACGTTTTTGTGATTTCCGAAATATCCTCGTACGTAAGGTCGTCGAAGTACTTCATGTTGAAGACCAAACGTTGCTTTTCAGGGAGGGTAAGGATGGCTTTTTGCAGTTTTAACTGTATTTCTTCGCCTGCCATGGGGTAGTCGGAATGGCCTGTGGCGCTTTCTAGCTTTTCGAGTAGTTCGCCCTCAACGTCGTTGATAGAAAGAAAAAAGCGGCGACGTTTTTTGTTCAAAAAATTGAGACATTCGTTGGTGGCAATGCGGTAAAGCCACGTATAAAGCTGGGAGTCGCCGCGAAAATTTTCGAGCGACTGCCAGGCTTTTATGAAGGTTTCTTGTGTCAAATCATCGGCGTCATCGTGATCAATCACCATCTTGCGAATGTGCCAATACATTTTTTGCTGGTACTTCCGAACCAGCTGATTGAAAGCAAAATTTCGACTTTCAGGATTAGCAAATTTCTCAATAATGGTTTGGTCAGTCATGCGCGACGCTTATTTTTTTCGAGAGATAGCACGTTTGGCGGCTTCTACGATGGCTTTGGCCGAAAGACCGTATTTTTCCATCAATTGGGCAGGCGTGCCACTTTCGCCAAATGTATCTTTTACTCCTACGTATTCCAACGGAGCAAGGTGTTTTTGAATCAACACCTGAGCGATACTGTCGCCTAAGCCACCCGCTACTTGGTGTTCTTCGGCCGAAACAGCACAACCCGTTTTCTTTACAGAAGCTAAGATAGCTTTTTCGTCCAAAGGTTTAATGGTATGAATGTTGATGATTTCGGCGTTGATGCCTTCTGCTTCGAGCATTTCACCCGCCTGAATCGCTTCCCACACCAAATGGCCTGTCGCAAAGATACTTACGTCAGTACCTTCGTTGACCATCCATGCTTTTCCGATTTCAAATTTTTGATCAGGGTCAGTGAAAACTGGAATCACGGGACGACCAAAACGCAAATACACAGGGCCGTCGTATTCGGCGATGGCGATGGTCGCGGCTTTGGTTTGATTGTAGTCACATGGGTTGATAACGGTCATACCAGGAAGCATTTTCATCATTCCTAGGTCTTCCAATACTTGGTGGGTAGCGCCGTCTTCTCCCAACGTAAGACCTGCGTGCGAAGCACAGATTTTTACGTTTTTGTGCGAATACGCTACGCTTTGGCGTACTTGGTCGTACACGCGGCTAGTAGCAAAGTTGGCAAAAGTGGTCGCAAACGGGATTTTACCACCAATGGTAAGTCCAGCCGCCATACCAATCATGTTGGCTTCCGAAATCCCGCACTGAATAAAGCGCTCTGGGTTTTCTTTGATAAACGCGTCAAGTTTCAACGAGCCCACGAGGTCGGCGCAAAGCGCAACGACGTTAGGGTTGGTCTGACCTAATACTTGCATACCCGCACCGAAACCGCTACGAGTGTCTTTTTTCTCTGTGAACGTGTATTTTTTCATATAAAAACGTGAATTGCAAAGTTAGAGATTGAGTGATTCTAATTTATTCAAAAAGTAACGAGCACTTGGGCAATTGGGATGCGCAGCGGCATTTCGAAGAGAAAAACCATATTTAAGCATTCTCGCGGCCAAAATATCTTTTGTACCTACACCCCGTTTTGTTTTTTCTAAAAAAAGAGCTCTTAATTTCTCAAAAGGAGACATTTCTTTTTCTGGAAAATCGAAAAAGAAACCAGTCTCATCCATCAATTGGCGAAGCGTATCACTATCGGCCAGAAACCAAGCCTCAATTTGTTTTACGGCAATGACGATAATGGTATCATCGCCACCTCCGATTCTCTGACGAGTTTTAGTGATACAGGCATCTTCATCTAAATCTGTTAAAATGAATATTTTTTGAGCCCCTGCCGACTTCAAAACGTCAAGGTCTTCTTTTAATTTTTCTGGTAACAAATTCCCGTTTCCGTCGGCATTGATGACAGGTAAAAGTAATTCTAGCTTATTATCATGAAGAGTTTTTATAAACTCTTCCGACTCAATGATTTTTCGCTCGGTTTTGCCCTCTACAATAAATCCTATTTTTACCACGGTAACCCACCTCCGAGGGCATTGGTAAGCCAAGCTTCATCCATGCGTAAGCCAAAATAATCTTTGCCTTTAAACTGTTTGATTTGGGTAGCTCCTTGTTTTTTATCCACCACAATCAGTTCGTCAGCCCTTAAATGTCGGACAAGCGTAGGAGAATGGGTATTTAACCAAATATAATGTCCCTTTTCCTGACAAGCATTGCGAAAAAGCTCCACAAATTGCTCAATAACATACGGGGTCAGCCCATTTTCAGGCTCTTCGATGCATAAAAATTGAGGCTCATCCGATTGATAAACAGCGGTTAAGAGTGCTAGAATGTTGTAAGTGCCGTCGGAAAGTAAGCCTTTGGTAAAAGGTTTCTTCATTCCTTTCTCGTACATTACCAAGGTATCAGTACCACTCAAATCGCTTGAAACAATTTCAATATTTTCAAATCCTGGGATAAATAAGTCAAGCCATTCTTTAATTTCTTCTCGCTTTGTTTCGTCTAATAGAATGCGTTTTAATACTTTTTCGAGATTGGAAGCGGATGTTGAAAGTTTGTTATCCCCTGAAAAATTTAACTTTTCAATTCTCTTATTTCCTACAAATAGCCTCAAAAAACTATTAAGAATACCATCATATTCATTTGTGCCGGGTCTTGACGACCCTGCCGAATTTACTTTTGGTACTTTATCAATTATTGAACAAGTAGTAGTAAGATGGGTGTTTTCAGTATTTACTAAAATTTTAATCTCTTTAAAAAAGTCTTGAGAAAATGTAATTGATTCCTTAGAACCGAATAATCCAAGAATAATATCTACAAATGTGAATGATAGATTCCAAAACTCCAATGCCTCAAAAATATTCGACTTACCAGACCCATTTGGCCCGACAAAGACCGTAAATGGATTAGGTTCGACGATTTCCAAATCGACAATGGATTTGAAGTTTTTGATATGGAGGCGTTGGAGGTTCATTTAAGCAATAATAGCCTTGATTTTTGACTGAAACCAGTCAGTTTTTACTAATTTTTCCTGATTAAGATTGTGTATTTTGCAGAGATTACCCCGTTTTTTCATGCTGAAAACTTTATAAAATTCTTCAAAAACATCACTTTGAAGTAAAGTTACAACTTGGTCAAAATCCTCATTCTTATTTGATAATAAGTCTCGTTTATAAAATATGTATGATTTTCTGTCATTGTCAAGTTTTTGAAGGATTCGATTTATAAGACTATTTTTAAACTCTTTTATTACCTCTATGTATTCATGAATATCAAAGTCTCCATAAATGGATTTAATATTTTCGGGATGATAAAGGTAGTTTTCGAAGCAATAGTACTCAAGAATATGTAGATTAGGCAGCTTGGTATTTAGTTGCAATCTTTCACTATCACTCAAATAATCTCTGTCTATCAGTCCGTGAATAGCTAGGTCTTGCTCTACTCTTAATGTAATACTGCTTTTATCTATGTCTCCTAAAAAAAGGGTACTCTGAAAACCTACTGAATTCAAAAGGGCGGCATTCTGACCTTCGCAAAAGATTAACCGTTTGTCCTTAAAAAGAAGAGTTAGGGCTTCTCTAGGAACAGCTATATCAAAAATTTCTTGGCTTTTTTGCGGAGAAAGGACAATTGGTAAATCAAAATCATGGTTATCAAAATCTATGACAGCAGCATCATCCGAACTTTGGGCATATTGTATGAAGCCTAATGAATGAGTAGCGGTCCAGATTTGGCAATTGGCAGGAATCCAATTTTCTACTATTTCCTTTAATAGATTATATTGTAAAGACGTATGCAAATGGGCATCCAATTCGTCAAAGAAATAAATGGTATCTTGATAAAGTGGTGTTCTAACAAAAAGATTAAATAAAATGTTAATTACCTCTTTCTCACCAGAGCTAAGTAAGTCATAGTTAATTTCAGACCCACCTTTAGAAAATATTAATTGACTAGGCTGCCCGTCGCTCGGTGTTACTGGACGAAGAAATTTCAAACTTGTGTTAGTTTCTTCTCCAAAAATACGCGGCAACGCTTCATTGATGCGATTTAAAAAAGACTTTATCTCATCTAATTGTTCAGAGCTAGATTGATTAATCCCTTTAAAAATACGGTCAATAATGTTTTTAATAAGGACATCTATATCATTCTCAAAACGTTGGTCAGCATCAATATAATAGTGGGGCTTATCGGTATTTCTCTCAATGTCGATGGTTTGACCTATACTTGTTCGTGTAATCCTTGGCAAATAGCGAATAGCACTGCGGCCGTAAAAGGAACGTTCATCGAGTTGTGCATTAGACTCTACTTCCCCTCCATTTCGGTTTAATAATAGACTGTTTCGATAATAGGTGCCATTTGAAAAGTCAAGTAAAATAGTGCCTAATTCTTGCTTTTTTAAATAGTAATTTAATTTTTTTTGACCACTCCAATTTATAGGTTGTGGCAAAGAACTTGCTAATTCAAAAGCATCAAATACACCACTTTTTCCACTTCCATTCGCTCCAATTAACAAGATTAACTTAGGAGATTTTTCCCCTAAGTTAATCTTTAAGTCAGTGAAGCGTTTAAAGTTCTTTAGATGTATCTGAGAGATTCTCATTATTTATCTTGACATTTTAATTAGTCAATCAGGGACATATAAGCATTTACTAATAATCCCCCAATGTCTCAGGCAACTGTGCCAGTGCTTGTTCCAATTGCGCATCGTTAGGGGCTACACCGTGCCACTTGTGCGAGTGCATCATGAAGTCAACTCCTTGGCCCATTTCGGTTTTCATCATTACAGCGATAGGCTGGCCTTTGCCTACCAAACGCTTGATTTTACGGAGAAGGGTGGTGAGTTCGTCCATGTTGTTGCCATCTACGCTCAATACTCTCCAACCAAACGCTTTGTATTTGGCGCCTAAGTCGCGGTTGTCGTTTACTTTTTTGGTAGAACCGTCAATTTGCTGGCCGTTTACATCGACAAATGCAACGAGGTTATCGACGCTATTGTTAGGGGCAAACTGAACTGCTTCCCAGATTTGGCCTTCTTGCTGCTCGCCGTCACCCATCAAACAGTACACAAGAGACTTGTCACCGTTGAGTTTTTTGGACAAAGCGGCACCGATGGCTACCGAAAGTCCTTGTCCCAGTGAACCAGAGGCGATTCGTACACCCGGAAGGTGCTCATGAGTAGTAGGGTGGCCTTGCAAACGTGAATTAAGTTTACGGAAGGTGGCAAGTTCTTTGACATCGAAGTACCCACGACGCGCCAAAACACTGTAAAAAACAGGCGAAATGTGACCGTTTGACAAGAAGAAAAGGTCTTCTCCTTTGGCGTCCATATTAAACGATAAGTACCCGCCTTTTCCTTTGCGGTTATTGATTTTCATTTGTTGAAAATACAAGGCCACTAACAAATCGGCACAGCCCAACGACCCCCCAGGGTGGCCCGATTGGCAGCCGTGAACCATTCGTAAAATATCGCGTCTTACTTGCGAAGCAATGCTTTGTAGCTCAGTCATTTGGATTAGTAAAGTATTGGTAGATTGGAAATTGTTGCAAATATAATTGTCAAAGTGACACTTTAAGAGTATTTACTCAGAAAAACTTACATTTCTGCGAAGAGGGTAAGTTGTGATGGCTTAATGATTAATTTCCGCCTAGCACTTGCCCTGCGTGATTTTTGGTGTCAACCTTGGAAATGATTTCTTGGATTACGCCCTTTTCGTCAATGATGAAGGTCGTGCGAATGGTGCCCATGTATTTACGGCCATAAAGCATTTTTTCGCCCCATACCCCGTAAGCCTCGACGATGGTGTGCTCAGAGTCGGCGAGAAGTGGAAACGGCAAGCTATATTTATTAGCAAACTTTTTGTGCGATTTTTCATCGTCCACACTTACTCCGAGCACTACATAGCCTTTGGCAAGCAGCGCCTCATAATTGTCGCGTAGGCTACACGCTTGAGCCGTACAAGCAGGAGTACTGTCTTTGGGATAAAAATAAATAACGACCTTTTTGCCTTGGAAATCAGAGAGTTTAATGGTGTTTCCATCTTGGTCTTTGGCCTCAATCGAGGGCGCTTTGTCACCAACTTGAAGTGCCATGTTGTACTGCGTGGAGGGGTTATTCGAGGTTTGAATTGTTTTGAGGCCGCAAGATACTAATTATTGTGAAAGGAGTCTGTAACTTTGTCCCCAAACCAAAAATCAGAAGCAAGATGAGTTTACAAAAAGCGTACCCTTATCTCTACCGTTGGGCAGAGACGTACGGAACGATTGAATTTGGGCATTTACAGCATTCGGAGGCCTTGGTAAGGTGTGTAGATGAAACAGGAGTGGTTTTTGAGTCGCCCACAAAAGTGAAGGACTTGGAAGCAGCGCTCAAAATGGCGGAAGAAGCTATTTATGAATGGTTTGAGGTAAATGACCCTGACGAATTGGACGATTGAAAAGAAGACACGGATAACTAATAACGGACAATTAATAACAGATAACAGTGTTTGATACTAACAAAAAAGTAGGCGTTTTGGGCGGAGGGCAGCTGGGATTAATGCTGTTGCAAGCGGCCATTGATTGGAATTTGAACGTAAAAATCATTGATGCGGCCGATGCTCCTTGCGCTCCCATTGCTCCTGAGTTTGTTACAGGCTCATTGCAAGATTATGAAGCAGTGTATCAGTTTGGGCAAGACGTAGATGTCGTAACCATCGAAATCGAAAAGGTAAATGTGGACGCGCTCGAAGCCCTCGAACGAGAAGGAAAGAAGGTGTTTCCTCAGCCTCACCTGATTCGCTTGATTCAAGATAAGCGTACCCAAAAGCAGTTTTATCGTGAACACGGTTTGCCAACCGCCGATTTTATCCTCACAGATAATCGGGCAGATGTAGCCAATTATGTTGATTTTCTACCTGCTTTTCACAAATTAGGCCGCGATGGCTACGATGGCAAAGGAGTGCAACGCATTGCCACCCCCGCCGATTTTGATAAAGCGTTTGATGCCCCAGGGCTTCTGGAAAAAGCGGTTGATTTTGAGAAAGAACTGGCGGTGATTGTGGCGCGGAACGAAAAAGGCGAGATGGCCACTTTTCCGACGGTAGAAATGGTATTTCACCCCGAAGCCAATTTGGTCGAATACCTATTTGCCCCTGCGGAAATATCAGCCGAAGTAGAACAACAAGCCGAAAGCCTCGCCAAAAAAACGGCGGAAGCACTTGGCATCGTTGGGTTGTTGGCCGTCGAAATGTTTTTGACCAAAGACGGTCAAGTACTTATTAACGAAGTCGCACCTCGTCCGCACAATAGCGGTCACCACACAATTCGGGCTAATGTGACGTCTCAGTTTGAGCAGCATTGGCGGGCGATTCTCAACCTGCCATTGGGTGATACCACGGCTTACACCCCCGCAGCGATGGTGAATTTGTTGGGCGAAGAAAGGCACACTGGCCCCGCCCATTACGAAGGCATGGACGAAGTGCTTGCCACACAAGGAGTATTTCCTTTCTTGTACGGTAAAAAAATCACGAAACCATTCCGTAAAATGGGCCATATCACCGTGACCGACAGTAGCCTAGCAAAGCTAAAAACAAAAGCGGAGTGGGTAAAAGGAGCGCTGAAAGTAGTGACAAAATAAAGAACCAACCACCCGTTGGATGTGTTCTTGAGATAGGAAGCTGTGTTGGCTTCCGATGTTCATAACGCCATTTAATTTACATTGAGCAAATAAACCAGAAAAGGTAGGCTAAATCAACATTTTACTTGCCTTTTGTCAACTTGCTTATTTGCTCACTTCTTCTTTAAACATGACTCCCAATCTTCCCAAAACCGAGCTTAAGCGCATCGTCATCGTTGGTGCGGGTTTCGGTGGGCTTGTGCTTGCACGCAAGCTTTCGCAACGTTCAGATGTACAAATCGTACTTGTTGATAAAAACAATTACCATCAATTTCAGCCCTTGTTTTATCAGGTGGCGATGGCGGGGTTAGAGCCGAGTTCTATTTCGTTTCCGTTGAGGAAAGTGTTTCAATCAAAAAAGAATGTACACATTCGAGTGACGGAAGTAAAGCACATCAACCCAGAAGCCAACGTGATTGAGACAGGTTTGGGGGCGATTGAGTACGATTATTTAGTGTTGGCAACGGGAGCTGATACTAATTTCTTTGGAATGAAAAACATCATCGAAAATGCCATGCCGATGAAATCGGTCAGCGAAGCACTGGCGATTCGGAATCGGGTGCTACAAAATTTCGAAGATGCCTTGAGTGCCCAGTCGCTCGAAGAACGGTTGGGACTAATGAATATCGTCATTGTAGGTGGTGGGCCAACGGGGGTAGAAATTGCGGGGACATTGGCCGAAATGAAACGCCATATTTTGCCAAAGGATTATCCAGAGTTGAACTTCGATTCGATGCAGATTTACCTCTACGAATCGTCACCTGCCGTACTGGAAGTGATGTCGCAAGAGGCATCGGTCAAAGCCAAAGAATACCTGACTGATTTGGGCGTGAACCTTCGTCTCGGAATGCGTATTACTGACTTTGACGGAAAATATGCGTACACCAACACGGGCGACCGCCTGCGTACCAACAACTTGATTTGGGCGGCTGGGGTGAAAGCCAACGGCATCGACGGCATCCCAACGGAAGTGTACGGTCGTGGTGGGCGTATTAAAGTCAACCGTTTTAATCAGGTAGAAGGTTTCTCCAACATTTTTGCCTTGGGTGATTTGGCATTGATGACCGAAGAAAAATATCCCAATGGACACCCACAGTTGGCGCAACCCGCCATGCAGCAAGGGGAATTGTTGGCTAAAAATTTCAGTCGATTATTGAAAGGCCAAGAAATGCAGCCTTTTACGTACAAAGATTTAGGTTCGATGGCGACGGTTGGGCGTAACTTGGCCGTGGTGGACTTACCGTTCTGGAAGTTTCAGGGCTTTTTTGCGTGGGTGACGTGGATGTTTGTGCACCTGATTTCGATTGTAGGGGTGAAAAACCGCCTTTTGATTTTTATCAACTGGCTTTGGAATTATGTCACTTACGATCAATCATTACGCTTGATTATCAAGCCAAAAGTACAGAAAGAACGCGAAGATACGCCCGTGAAAGAAGCGGTGTAATTTACCATTCTTCCTGTTTTTTTACTTTTCTTGTTCTCCCAAAACCATTCTTCCCAATCGAGAATAATCAGCGGAAGAAGCATGTACGTTTGTGCCGTAAATTTTAACCTCAAACTGCTATGTTTCTGATAGTTATTGGTGCCATTGTTCTGATAGCAGGTTTTGCTATCAACACCCCCGCGTTGGCTTTTGCCAAATTTTCTCGTCCTGCTAAAACAATAGGTGTTATTGTGATGGTTGTTGGTTTTCTTACGGCTTGTATCAAACAAATTGACGCGGGTACGGTGGGAGTTCAATCACTTTTTGGAAAAGTAAGTGACGGTATTCTAACAAGCGGGCTAAACTTTGTCAATCCGTTGGTAGATGTAGAGCCCATTGACGTAAAAACCCACAACTATACAATGTCAGCGGTGCGCGATGAGGGCGACAAAGAAGGTGATGATGCCATTCGGGTGTTGACTTCGGACGGACTGGAGGTCATTGTCGATTTGACGGTGCTTTACCGCGTGATTCCGACCGAAGCACCTAAGATTTTGCGAGAAATTGGGCCAAATTACCAAGACAAAATTGTTCGCCCCGTTACCCGTACGCGCATCCGTGACAATGCCGTCAACTACGAAGCCGTAGCCTTGTATTCGAATAAACGTCAGCAGTTTCAAGATAAAATATTCCAGCAAATTGAGAAGGATTTTAAAGTACGGGGCTTGTTCCTGGAGAGCCTGCTGATTCGGAATATCAACTTGCCCGAATCGGTCAAAAAGACGATTGAATCAAAAATCAACGCCGAGCAAGAATCACAAAAAATGCAATTTGTCCTAAGTAAAGAAAAACAAGAAGCGGAGCGAAAGCGCGTAGAAGCGCAAGGGATTGCTGATTATCAAAAGATTATTTCAGAAAGCCTCACCGACCGTCAGTTGCAATACGAACAAATTAAAGCCCAAAAAGAACTCGCGACCTCTTCAAACGCCAAAGTAGTAATCATGGGTGGGGGCAAAGGCGTGCCTGTGATTTTGGGAAATCAATAAAGTTGTTTAAAAAGTGGAAAAATCCAGTAAAGTGCCACGCTGAAAACGACGCCCCAGACACTTCCCCAAATGAGCATTTGGGTGAGTAGGATGGGGCGTCTTACTTTGAAAGACACGGCGATCAACGTCCCCCCGATGGGCGTAAAAAGTAAGGGTGTCAGAAAGGCAATGCCCGTCATACCCGATTTTTTCCAGACCCGTACCGCTAACCGTGTTCGTTTACTAAACAGCGTTGGCTTTTGCTTACGGTAGCGATTCATCAAGTGTTGGATGGCTGTTCCCAAAAACAAAAATATAACTACACTTAGCATCATCCCGACCACGGTGCAAAGGGCGGTTTCATACCATTGCAAGCCCAAAGCCATGCCCGTAATGGGCCCCGCCACAAACTTTACCATACTAGCAAGCACGACCGAAATGTATTTTGCCCAAGGCATAATAAGAAAGGATTTAATTGATTTTTGGGATTTAAAGCGGCAAAATAGTGCTTGTTGTGGTATGAATCACTTAAAATCAGTAAAATCTGCTTAAAAGCAAACAACAAATTGCGTAAGTTTGAGCCAAATATGAGTTGAAAATGGAAATTCTGGAACAAGTAAAAAAATACGGATACGTGCGCGAAACCGCCGCACCTGACCTAGATTTGGTTGCTGAAATCAACCGACTTCGTAAAGAAAAAAATGCCGTTATTTTGGCGCATTACTACGTCGATGGCGCGATTCAGGACCTTGCTGATTATATTGGTGATAGTCTTGGGTTGTCGCAGCAAGCCGCCAGTACTCCTGCCGACATGATTGTGTTTTGTGGGGTGCATTTTATGGGAGAAACGGCAAAAATCCTCAGCCCAGAGAAAAAGGTGGTCATCCCTGATTTGAACGCGGGCTGCTCGCTCGCCGATTCGGCGCCTGCAGATAAATTTGCGGCATTCAAAGCCCAATACCCCGATCACTTGGTGCTTTCGTACATCAACTGCTCGGCCGAAATTAAGGCATTGTCGGACATCATCGTGACGTCATCCAACGCCGTGAAGATTGTGGAACAGTTGCCCAAAGACCAGAAAATCATTTTTGCGCCCGATGCCAACTTAGGCCGTTACGTAGCCAAAAAAACGGGTCGTGACATGGTGCTTTGGGACGGTGCGTGTATTGTTCACGTGGACATTTCGGAGGCAAAATTGAAGGCATTGCGCGAAAAATACCCCAATGCGCTACTGGTTGCCCACCCCGAATGTAAAGACAATATTCTTTTGCAAGCCGATTTTGTGGGCTCAACTACGGCCATTTTGAAGTTTGTCAGTGAAAGTGTCCACGACGAGTTTATTGTGGCGACCGAAGCGGGGATTTTGCACAAAATGAAACAAGCGGCTGCGGGAACGGGTAAGAAAATTATTCCTGCCCCTGCCACCGAAAACAATACCTGCGCGTGCAGCGAGTGCCCGTACATGAAAATGAATACGGTGGAAAAACTCTACAACGCACTTTTGTACGAACAACCCGAAATCAACGTCCCCGAAGATATTCGCTTGAAAGCCTACGAGTCGGTAGATAGAATGCTGGAAATGAGCAAAAACCTTTAATGCCTACTTTGTACATCATACATGAATAGCAAAGAATTATCAGAAAAGTTTTTGGTCGGAATGGATAAATCGCTCAAAGCACTTGTTCAGAAAAAAGCGATATTAGGGCAATCGTTTGTGATTGCTAATGATGAAGGAGTGATTAAGCATGTTTCGGCTAAACAACTGCTCAAAAAAAATAAAGGGTGAAAACCCTCCAAAAATTGTATAGTTAACTAATCCAATACTGATTAATGAAACCCACCCTATTGATTTTGGCGGCTGGTATGGGAAGCCGCTACGGCGGTATCAAACAGCTTGACCAATTTGGCCCCAACGGCGAAACAATTATTGATTATTCTCTCTATGACGCCATTCGCGCGGGATTTGGTAAGATTGTCTTTATCATCCGCGAAGAGCTAAAAAACGATTTTGAAGAAATTTTTGGCCCTAAACTTCGGGGGAAAATTGACTACGATTACGCCATTCAAGGGTTTCAAAGCTACGTGCCCGAAGAACTAGGGACGATTGAGCGCTCAAAACCTTGGGGAACAGGCCACGCCATGTTGTGCGGATGGGAACAAACCCAAACGCCTTTTGCCATCATCAATGCCGATGACTTTTATGGTCTCGAAGCGTTTCAGTTGGTAGCGGAGTTTTTGACCACGAGCACCGACGACACGGAGCATACCCTCATTGCTTACCAAGTAAAAAAGACGCTTTCTGAAAACGGAACGGTGTCGCGCGGGGTGTGTGAAGTAAACGACGAGGGCTATCTCGACGTAGTGACGGAGCGTACCAAAATTTTCCCACAAGACGGAAAGATTTTCTTCGACGAAAGCGGTGAGCTTACGGAATTGACCCCTGAAACCCCCGTTTCGATGAATTTCTGGGGGTTTAAGCCTTCGGTGTTCCCGATTACCAACGAATTGTTTGCCGATTATGCACGTCACAACTACAACGCCCCCAAAGCAGAGTTTTATATTCCCGTGGTAGCAACGCACCTTATCAAGAGCGGCAAAGGAAAGCTAAAAGTAATTCCAAACGCCTCAGAATGGTTTGGTGTGACCTACCCAGAAGACAAACCGACAGTGCAGTCAGCCCTCCAAAAACTACACGAAGACGGGAAATATCCAAATCAGTTGTGGTAACCTCACCCCCTAACCCCCTCTCCTGCTAGGAGAAGGGGGGAAAGTTCCTATGAAAACCATCCTTATCTTTTTTGTGCGGGCGTATCAGGTGATGTTGTCGCCGTATTTGCCCAACTCGTGCCGATACTCTCCGACCTGCTCTCAGTACATGATTGAGGCAGTGCAAAAGCACGGGGTACTGAAAGGCGGTTGGCTGGGTCTCAAGCGCATTGGCCGCTGCCATCCTTGGGGTGGCCACGGCCATGATCCCGTACCTTAGCAGCTTCCCGAAAGTTTTATTACTTTCGGGAAGTTTTGTTTTTGGGCATAAAAAAATAAAATACCCGCGCCGATACGACCCATGGATTATCGTGCCTACGAAGTAGAAATACGCGAATTGTGGTTGGATGTGTTTGAAGACGAGCTTCGTGCGTTGCATCAGGCGGGATTTGTTCACCGCGATTTAAAGCGCCCTTCTGACATTGGAGGGTTGGCTTTTGACAATATTTTGTTGACCGAACAAGGACTTCGTCTTATTGATGTGGGTATCTCAGCCCTGCGCTCGCAAGTGGGGGAGGTGATTTTTGAGAAATACGTGGCAGTAGAACTGCGAGAAATGGAGTTGTTTAAAGACTATTTTTTGAATCGTTGATGTAGGTTCGGAAAATCCCGATAGCGCGAGGCTCTGCCTCGTGATAATTATCGAAAAAGCTTCTAGCTTTTTTGTTGACTTAGCTAGGCTGGAAGCTTCTTAATACTTCGTATGAGGGGGGAGGCGCGTGACATTTGTAGATATCTTTCAATGGACTAGCTAAACAGTTACGGAATAATTAAAACACGTCTTTTCTCAATTTTTCAAGAGAATTTACTTTGGTTATTAGTCCATTATACTCAATATTAGAAAGATTAGGATACAAGTTACTTAAAAACTGTTGCAAGTTACTCACTTCAGAATCTTTTTGTACAATTATGTAGGAAATATCATGATAATTAAAAAGTAAATTATTGTATCTAGGTTTGTCTTCAAGTAATTTCTTTTGATAATAGTCCATATTAGCCCAATAATTTAAACGAGTAGACGGATGATATCTACGTTTAATATTTAATATAAATGGAGAAGCAGGAATGTATCTCCACTCTTTCTCATCTTGATAGTTATTAGATTTAAAGTCGTTGGCTGAGTAATCAAATTTATTTTCTGCTAAAGGTTTTAAATATAATAGATAAGAAGGGTATACGGAGCCATAATTGTCGATAATTTCAGTACTGTCATAATTCATATCATATATTTTGATAGTATTCCCTGGGCGCCCCGCTTCAGGGATATGTTTTTCTGATGAAGGCAGCTTATCAGTTTTTTTTAATTGAATTTTTGCAAACTCCTTCGCAACAATACTATTTCTTGCTACATAGAATACTGGATTTAAAGCATTCTTTATTCCCCATTCTTTTGTTAATCCAATAGCATAGTTACCATATTTTTGAGCATGTTCGTTTGAGCGAGAAAGGGGCATGTCACAGAAGCAAACCATAGGAATGTGTAATGTTTGACCTATGGGGCCTTTGCTTCCTTGTACATTTTCTGTAATATTTGGGCTAAAGTTATCATGATTGTAATCAATAAAATCAGCAAAATGAACCTCATTGCAATAAGAGACTCTAAAACCATCTTTTAAAATACCTATCAGATAATTATACTCCCTAGTAAAATGAAATAAAGACATCGAACTTAACGCCATTACCTATGTATTTATAGTTAAAAAAATATAAGACTCACTCCTGAATTGAAGTGGAAGCCTATTTTAATTATCACTGGCTTTGTTGTATGGATACTCAATAATGGTAAAATACAGTAAATTATAAAATATATACAACGAATAGTAAGGCTAAATTATCGAAGATAATCTACTTTGAGTAGAAAAAGCCTCGTTCTTTAGAACTATACTTTGTTAAATCTCTATGTTATCCGAGCTATGCAACAAAGTACATCAATTTCTATTAGTACCTGGCTTTTTAAAGCGAAAAAAATTGTGAGTGATAACCCCTGATAACCCCAAGAAGACTAAATCCTTAACATATAATTTGTTATTGATAGTAACTGTTTTAATATATGGCAATCTTCCTATTGTCATATCTAAAGCTATGAACGAAACTCCTATCACAAGAACAATTGAAGCATAGTACGATATAAATTGCCTGAGCCTTTCCATTATGTTGTAGGGTTTTTGTCTTCTTTATCATCTTTATCACTAAATTGAGAAAGAAGCCCTATAATATCTTCTTCCTTCAAATCCATACCTTTCAATTTGGAATTTAGGATTTTAATAGTTTGCTGATGTCTATATTCTGCCATAAACTGACTTACTCGTTTAAGAATCCCGTCACTTTGGATTTTCATATTGAACAATAGCTTTCCTCCGATTTCAAAATTAGCACCAACCAAAAATACAGCGATTAAAGCAATAATTGTTATCGTCTCAACTAGCCCTATTAACTCAACAGTTCCAGGGGAATTTAAGTTTGATTTAAATGCAACCTTTTTGGTGTCAATTATTATGTTTTCACTTTTACCAAACTCATCAGCTAACTCAAAAATTTCTAAAAAACTTGAAAACACATTGAGCGCATTTAAATCTTTTTGAGATTCTATTCTGACTACAAAGTGGGCTTTTTCCCCTTTTACAAAAAGCGTATTTGTTGTTCTATCAATAGATTTTGCTACATCAGGCTCAATTCTTGTTAAAGCTCTATGTATGAAAATAATTTTAAACAAATTAGGCTCTAATTTATGTTTTGGAATAATTTTTAAAAACTTTACTCTTTTTCTCTTATTATATTTACATGATGATTTACTTTCATATTGAGATTCTATTTCATCGTAAGTGGCTGATTCTAGGATAGTACCAATAGCTATTTTGTCAGAATGAGTACTTGGAATTAGAACAATGTCGTCTTTTTTAATATTGTACACAAAATCGAATATTTGGTTCGCTATGTAGCCTGGTCTTTTCTCATTCGGGAAAAAAAACTTAACTTTATCAGATAGGTTCTTGAAAGGGTTTGGTTGTGTTTTTGAATATTTAACATCATTTATTGTAATAGAGTTGTAACCAATTGCAATAAAGCCGTTACGTACAAACTCATCAAAGTACACCCCACCATTCGTCCGAATAAACCAATATTGCGTACTTGGGCTGATAGAGTCGATTTTGTCAGAAATTTCTTGTAATAATAAACTACCCATTATAAAATTTGATTCTTAAGTTTTTTTTCGCCGAGTCACCAAACCTGAGGCTCTTGTTTTCGTATAAAGCATAATTTACGCCTATTTACTTAAATCTACCTAAAATTTTTATCAAACGGTAAGTGCCATTGTTCTCGCCCTTTCATCTCCACTCGTAGCTATCAATTTTGCCTACATGAAATAATGGGTAACAGGACTACTATCACTATTGAATCAGTTGCGCGGCAAAGCCACAGTAACGGTTACTTTAGAATGAGCCAAAGAACTCCCGATAGCACGCGTCTCTGCTCGTAATAATTATCAAAAAGCTTCTAGCTTTTCTGTTGACTTAGCTAGGCTTTGAAGCCTTTTAATACTTTGCACGAGCGGTACGCTCGCGCTATCGGGGGGGGACTGATGCAGCGCCCAAAGAACGATGATTATTTGTACGATTTAGAAACGTTTACCCGAAAAGTAGGCAAAGAAGAACACCTACCCAAGCAAAACCAACCAACGAAAAGGTACGCCCTAAATAATATCCCAGAGAGAAAAACAGCGCTTTGGACAAGGATTCGGAAAAATCAAAACCGACAAGCATATTTGTAGAAAAAACTACGACTATGCCAAACTGGATTACGGCCAAAGAATACACCGATATTACCTACAAAAAATGCGACGGAGTGGCACGCATTGCCTTCAACCGTCCCGAAGTGCGCAACGCCTTCCGCCCCAAAACGACCTTTGAACTCCTCAATGCTTTTGAAGATGCCACCCACGACCCCAAAGTAGGGGTGGTGTTGCTATCGGGTGAAGGGCCTTCTCCCAAAGATGGGATTTGGGCGTTTTGTTCGGGAGGAGATCAAAAAGCCCGCCAAAAAGGAGGCTACCGCGCCGAAGATGGCCGCGACCGCCTCAATATTTTGGAAGTACAGCGCCAAATTCGTTTTATGACCAAGCCCGTCATTGCGGTAGTGCCAGGGTGGGCCGTAGGAGGGGGGCACAGCCTTCATGTAGTCTGCGATTTGACGTTGGCGAGTAAAGAACACGCTATTTTTAAACAAACCGACGCCGACGTGGCAAGTTACGACGCGGGCTATGGTTCGGCCTATTTGGCGCGGATGATTGGCCAGAAACGCGCCCGCGAAATCTTCTTTTTGGGTCGTAATTATTCGGCGCAAGAGGCTTTTGAAATGGGGATGGTCAACGCCGTGGTGCCGCACGATGAGTTGGAAGATACGGCTTTCCAATGGGCTCAGGAGATTTTAGGAAAAAGCCCCATGGCCATTCGGATGTTGAAATTTGCCTTTAACCTCGTTGATGATGGGCTCGTAGGGCAGCAGCTTTTTGCGGGAGAAGCCACGCGCTTGGGCTACATGACCGAAGAGGCCCAAGAAGGGCGTGACGCGTTCCTCGAAAAACGTAAGCCTAATTGGGATAAGTTTGAACGGTTTTCGTAAAAAAACTATAATCAAACCTATAAGGTTTTTAAAACCTTATAGGTTTCGACGATATAAAAACTCTTAACAATGCGGCCATTCTTTTCACTTCTTTTTGTTTGTGGTTTGGTGAGCAATACACTACTTGCCCAAACCTCGTGGATACGGATTAACCAACTGGGATACTTGCCCAATTCAACCAAAGTCGCGGTGTTGGTCAGTAAAGAATGGCCCACTGTTTCATCGTTTGACGTATGCGAAGCCCTCACCGACAAAGTTGTGTGGTCGTCGAAATCGGTAAAAACGTATGGCGCTTATGCGGCGTTTAAGTCAGGATTTCGACTCAATTTCAGTACTTTCAAAAAAACAGGAGCGTACTATCTTCGCGCTGCGGGCGTACGTTCGCCCAATTTCCGAATTGCCAACGACGTCTATGACGGTACGGCCGATTTTGTGTTGAAATACATGCGTCAACAACGCAGCGGATATAATCCATTTCTCAAAGATTCGTGCCACCGTCAAGACGGCTACATCATTTATCACCCCGATTCTACCAAAAACGGTACGTTTATGGATGCGTCGGGTGGATGGCACGACGCCTCGGATTATTTGCAGTACGTCACTACCTCGGCCAATGCAACTTACCAATTGTTGTTTGCGTACCAGCAAAACCCACAATCTTTTGGTGATAAACACGATGCCGCAGGACATCCCCGCCCCAACGGTATTCCTGACGTTTTGGACGAGGCCAAGTGGGGACTGGATTGGTTGGTAAAGATGAATCCAGAAAAAGATGTCATGTACAACCAGTTGGCCGACGACCGCGACCACGCAGGAATGCGTTTGCCCAACAAAGATTTTATAGTTTATAACCCCAATTGGGGACTCGGCCGCCCCGTTTATCGCGTAACGGGTCAGCCACAAGGGCTTTTTAAGTACAAAAACCGTACAACGGGAGTGGCTTCCACGGCGGGTAAGTACGCGTCCGCTTTTGCGTTGGGAAGCCAAGTGTTAGCCAAATATTACCCGACATTTGCCGAAAATTTGCTACAAAAGGCCAAAGAAGCGTATGAGTACGGCAAACGTTTTCCTGGGGTGTGTCAAACCGCACCAGGGCGTGCTCCGTATTTTTACGAAGAAGACAATTACGTGGACGATATGGAGTTGGCGGCCGCGCAATTGGCACAAACTACGACGGCGGGTGCAACGCTGTGGAAAGAAGCGGCGGCGTTTGGACGCCAAGAACCCAGCACTCCGTGGATGGGTGCCGACACGGCCAAACATTATCAGTGGTATCCGTTTGTGAATTTGGGGCATTATTGGCTGTCAAAACACACCAGCGCGACGCAAGCGGAGTTTCGTCAGTTTATGAAATTGGGAATAGATAAAGTAAAAGCGCGGGGAGAAAACAATCCTTTTTTGAATGGAGTGCCGTTTATTTGGTGTTCCAACAACCTGACCGTCGGCATTTTAACCCAGCTTCACCTTTACCGTAACCTTACCCAAGATGGGCAATACGAAGAAATAGAAGCCGCCATGCGCGATTGGTTGTTTGGTTGTAACCCGTGGGGGACGAGTATGATTTGCGGTTTGCCCGAGGGAGGCGATTGGCCCAATGACCCGCATTCGGCATTTACCCACATGTACAACTACCGCATTGACGGAGGATTGATAGACGGGCCTATTTACGGAAGTATTTTTGGTAAACTCATTGGAATTACCCTCTACAGTCCCGACGAATATGCTGATTTTCAGTCGAAATTGGTGGTGTATCACGATGATTATGGTGATTATTCGACCAACGAACCGACCATGGACGGCACGGCGAGTTTGAGTTATATCTTGTCGGCGTACCAAAAAGAAGGTCAGTCGTACGTAAAAAATGGCTTACAAGAGCCTCAAGGTGCGTGGGTGCGGATGGATACCACTCAAAAGCAGGTGTATTTGACCTTTACGGGGCACGAGTTTGGCGAAGGAAATCTGAGTGTGCTGGATGCTTTGAAGCAACACAATGTGAAAGCTTCCTTCTTTCTGACGGGAGATTTTTTACGAGACCCAACGTTCAAGCCAGCCATTAAAAGAATGCTCCAAGAAGGACATTATGTGGGAATGCACTCCGACAAACACTTGTTGTACTGCGATTGGGGTAAACGTGATTCGTTGTTGGTGACCCAAGCGCAATTTGAAAAAGACCTGCGCGATAATTTTGCTGAATTGGCCAAATTGGGACTTCAGCCCGCACAAGCGTCGGTTTTTATGCCCCCGTATGAATGGTATAATGCCGCTACCAACGATTGGGCATCGCACTTAGGGCTCACTTTAGTAAACTTTACGGCAGGGACAGGAACAAACGCCGACTACACTTGGCCCGAGCTCCCCAACTACCGTACCAGCCAGCAGCTTTACGACCGACTGATGAACGCGGCAAAGACGTCGGAAAATGGTTTGAACGGGGCGATTGTACTCATCCATAGTGGGACAGACCCTCGCCGCACTGATAAATTTTATACGTTACTTCCCCAGTTACTAAAAGACCTCAAAGCCAAAGGGTATCGTTTTGGGAGGTTCTGATTAGGAGTGATTCTTTCAATAATATCTTTATATTTGCCTCAACTCAAAAACCTAACCTTCACGTTTTCCACATGTCTGATTCTACTTCTGCGCGATTTAAACAGTCGCTAGGGTTGCTCGATGCAACTATGTTGGTCTCTGGTGCCATGATTGGCTCTGGTATTTTTATTGTAAGTGCCGATATGTCCCGAAACGTCGGTTCTACAGGCTGGCTGCTACTAACGTGGCTATTGACGGGCTTGATTACCGTGGCTGCGGCGTTGAGTTACGGAGAGTTGGCGGGAATGATGCCCAAAGCTGGAGGGCAATACATTTATATTCAGCGGGCTTTTGGGCCATTGTTGAGCTTTGTGTACGGCTGGACCGTTTTTATGGTTATTCAGACGGGAACAATTGCCGCCGTTGCCGTGGCTTTTACGAAGTATTCCGCCGTCTTTTTTCCCATTCTTAACCCCGAAAATATTCTTTTTGCCTTGGGCTCGGTAAAAGTATCGGTCGGGTCGCTGTATGCCATTGCGAGTATCGTTTTGTTGACGTTTATCAATACCAAGGGAATCCAGAGTGGCAAAATGATTCAGAATACCTTTACCATGGCCAAATTGGTTGCCTTGTTTGGACTCATTGTGGTGGGTTTGGTGTATGGTTTTAAGAGCGGAATGTTGTCACAAAACTTCGAAAACGCTTGGGATGCTTCCAAGTCGACTAGCGAAGGAGGCGTGACGGCCATTGGGGGGATTGCGTTGCTGATGGCGTTGGGAGTGTCGATGATTGGTTCGTTGTTTTCGTCAGATGCGTGGAATAATGTCACTTTTATTGCGGCTGAAATTAAAGATCCGAAGCGTAACATTCCACGAAGTTTATTTTTAGGAACGCTCATTGTAACCATTATTTATTTGTTGGCCAACCTTGCCTATTTGAGTATTCTTCCGCTCAAAGGTAGTCCCGACGGTGCCGATGTACTAGCAAAAGGGATTCAATTTGCAGACTACGACCGCGTAGCTACGGCAGCGATGTCGGTGATTTTTAGCGATTCGGCGGCAGGAATCATGGCCGCACTCATTATGATTTCGACGTTTGGGTGTAACAATGGGCTAATTTTGGCAGGGGCTCGTTTGTATTACGCCATGGCGCAAGACGGCCTTTTTTTGAAACAAGCTTCTACCCTCAACGAAAACGGCGTGCCTGCCAAAGCACTTTGGTTGCAATGTTTGTGGGCGAGTTTGTTGTGTTTGTCGGGCCAGTACGGTGCCTTACTCAACTACTGTACTTTTGGCTCATTGTTGTTTTATATGGTGACTATTGCGGGGATTTTTGTTCTTCGTCGCAAAGAGCCCAATACAGAGCGCCCCTACAAGGCAGTCGGTTTTCCCGTAGTTCCGATTCTTTATATTGTAGCTACGCTAGGTATTTGTTTGATTTTATTGATTGATGACCAAACCCGTTTTGATACAGGGATGGGACTTTTGATTGCAGCCATCGGGATTCCTGTGTATTACTTTACCAAAAAAACTAATAAGGTATAACCATCCATCTTCATGGAAAAAAACAAACCCTCTATTCTGAACGCATGGTGCATGTACGACTGGGCCAATTCTGTCCATGCACTGGTGATTGTATCGGCAATTTTTCCCATCTATTTTAGCAATACCGCCCTCAATGCCCAAGGTGGGCCCGACGTGGAATTTTTGGGCGTGACCGTCAACAACTCGGCGTTATTTTCATTTGCCGTATCGTTTGCGTTTCTGTTTATTGCGGTCATCAACCCAATCTTGGGAGCGATTGCCGACTTTAGTGGGAAGAAAAAGCGCTTTATGCAATTTTTTGTGTATTTGGGGGCTTTGAGTTGTTTGGGGTTGTATTTTTTTGATCGTGAGCACCTTACCACTGGTGTCTTAGCCTTTACACTTTCACTCATTGGCTGGTCGGGAAGTATCGTTTTCTACAATGCCTACCTGCCTGAAATCGCTACGGAAAACCGTTTCGACAAACTCTCTGCCCGTGGTTTTACGATGGGCTACATAGGAAGCGTGCTGTTGTTAGTTTTTAATCTAACCATGCTCATTAAACCCGAATGGTACGGAGGTATTGATTCTGGAACGGCCTGCCGTATTTCGTTTGTGACGGTGGCTGTGTGGTGGATTGGGTTTTCGCTCATCCCGTTTTACTATTTACCCAATGGTACGCCTTCCACCGAAGAACGTACAGGCGGCTGGATTTGGAATGGATTTCGAGAGTTGAAGAAAGTACTTTTGGAACTCAATCATTTGCCCATCACCAAACGCTTTTTGGTTTCTTTTTTCTTTTACAACATGGGGGTTCAGACGGTAATGTATATCGGGACGTTGTTTGGAAGTAACGAACTTCATCTGCCCGATAATGCTCTCATTGTCACCATTTTGTTGTTGCAGATTTTGGCGATTGTTGGAGCTTATTTTGCGGCAGTTTTGTCAGGAAAATGGGGGAATACGAAGACCATTGCGCTGATTTTATTTATCTGGATTGGCGTGTGTGTATCAGGCTATTTTGTTTATACCGAACTGGAGTTTTATGGCTTGGCCGCCATGATTGGCTTTGTGATGGGAGGAGTTCAATCGCTTTCGCGCTCTACTTACGCCAAGCTTTTACCCGAAAATACAACCGATACGGCTTCGTACTTTAGCTTTTACGACGCTTGCGACAAGTTTTCGACCTTTCTCGGAACAACCATTTTCGGGATTATTACCCAACTTTCGGGAATGCGTAACAGTCTTTTGTTTTTAGCAGTGATTTTTGTGCTGGGTCTTTTGATTTTGCGCCGAATCCCTTCGCAAAAAATTTACCGAACTCCCTTGAGTGGTACATAAAGTTGCTATATTTGTGGCCGAAACCTGTTAGGATCTTAGCTCAGTTGGTTCAGAGCGCTGCCTTGACAGGGCAGAGGTCATCGGTTCGAGCCCGTTAGGTCCTACATCAAAACTGCAATTAACTCCTCACTAGTTAGTTGCAGTTTTTTTATTTTACGCAAAAACGCCATGGAAATTGTATCATTAACACTTCAAACTAATCAACTAGAAAAAACAAAAGAGTTTTATTCGCAATGTCTTGGTTTTGAGTGTGTAGATGTAGGGAAAGACTCTTTTTCTTTGAACATTCATTCGTCTATTTTAACCTTCGAACGAGTTGAGAGCAGTGAGTGTCCTACGTATCATTTTGCTTTTAATATCCCTCATAACCAAATACAGGAAGCGTTTACATGGCTATCGAGTCGGGTGGAACCTATCGAAAATGAGAATAGACGAAAAGTAATTGATTTTAAGGATTGGAAAGCCCAAGCAATGTATTTCCACGATACTAATCAGAACATTGTCGAGTTTATCGGGCGAGAAGGTTTGCAAAATAGCTCACAGGGGGAGTTTGACACAAATAGTATTTTGTGCATCAATGAAGTAGGAGTAGTAACGGAGCAACCGTTGGAATGGGCGAAGGAATTGATGGCAAAAACGAAGGTTACTTATTTTGACAAAGGGCCCGTTCGAGAAGATTTTGTGGCAATTGGCGATGATGATGGACTATTCGTTGTCTCGACCCCAACCAGAAATTGGTATCCCACCTCACAAAAAGCACAAAAATGTAAGGTGGGAACGACCGTTCGGGTAGGCGATACGATGTATAAAATTGAAATCAACGACGGAAAATTTCGCCTGATGGACGAATGACTACTCGGCTTTTTTTGAAAAAGAAACCGTATAATAGGCGACTACATTGACGTCCTTGCCGCGTACCGTGCCAGGCTTCCATTTCAACGGAATTTCTTTTAACAGCCGTTGCGCTTCGCCGTCGAACGGATCACCAATGCCGCGCCAAACCATTGGTTTGAGCACATTTCCTTGGTCATCGACAGTTAGTACCAACGTTACTTTGTCGGTGCCTTTGAGAGCTGCAGCGGCTTGCAGTTGCTTGTTGTGCTCGTACAGCCATTGCTCAAACGCAGCTTTATCGGCAGGTTCGGGCTTACTACTCAATTCTCTGTCGTCTTCTTTATAAACGGCCCGTACTTGCCCACTGGCAGCCGATTGGGTAGGGGTACAAGCGTAAAATAACGCAGCAACGGTGGTGAGACCAACAACAAGCAACAGTTTCATCGTATGAATCGTTTAAAAGGTTTTTTTACAACTTTGGATGTTTTTTGTGCCAAATGGTGGCATCTTGGTACACCTTCGCAACGGCTAAAAGTTTGGCCTCGGCATAAAGTTGGGCACTAAATGTAATGCTCGAAGGCATTCCGTTGCGGTTAAAACCATTGGGGAGACACACGCTAGGGTGCCCCGATAGGTTGGTGTAGGTGAGGTTACCGCCCGCGTACGTAGGCGTAATGTATACGTCGATTTTGTCGCGTTTGAGGACGTGGTACAAATCCTGAATCATTTTGGTGCGAACTCGTTGCGCCTGCACGTACTCCACGGCAGGGATATAGCGAGCCGAGCGGAATTCGTTAGGCCACGCATTTTTACCCTGACGCACCATCTGGTCATCTTTGTTGGTGAGCGTCAGTTCGTCGAAAGCCGCCCCACCTTCAACGCCAATTGTGATGGTCAAATCGCCTACTGGGTACGACGGTAATTCAAATGGAACGAGCTCCGCGCCAAGGTCGCGTAAGGTTTTGAGGGTCAACGAGTCGTTGACGCGGTTGGGGTAGTTGGATTCAAACGATTTTTTCAAATACCCGATACGGATACCCTTCAGAGAAGCCAGTGGAGCATAATTGAAAGGGAGGTCGCGGACAGTGGCGTCTTTTCCATCAGGCCCCAAAATGGCGTTGAAGACTAAGGCACAATCTTCGACCGAACGAGTCATGGGGCCAATTTTGTCCATGCTCCAGCTCAACGCCATCGCGCCAAAGCGGCTCACCCGTCCAAAGGTAGGGCGTAGTCCTGTAACGCCGTTGACAGTAGAAGGAGAAACAATAGAACCTAACGTTTCGGTACCGATGGCAAACGGCAAACAGCCCGCTGATACCGCCGAACCCGAACCTGCGGAAGAGCCGCTCGCCCCTGTTTTGGTATTCCAAGGATTACGCGTCATGCCTCCAAACCAAACATCTCCCCAGGCAAACTCACCTACCGACATTTTGGCGACTAAAACCGCTCCTGCTTTTTCAAGGCGCTCAATGACCGTAGCGTCGTAGGGCAATTGTTGATTTTTATAAATATTTGAGCCCCAAGTGGTTGGGTAACCCGTTTTGGCCAATAAATCCTTAGCGCCGTACGGAATTCCGTGCAGCGGCCCGCGGTACTTGCCTGCCTTGATTTCGGCGTCGGCTTGAGTGGCTTGCTTGAGGGCTAAATCTTCGGTGAGGGTAATGACATTGAGCAGGGTGAGGCGGTATTTTTTGAGGCGCTCAAGAAAAAATGTTGTTAGCTCCACCGACGTTATTTGCTTGCTACGAATCAGTGCTCCCAATTCGGCCACGGTATAAAATGCCAAACTATCGCGGTTTTGAGGCAAAGCCATTTTTCCTACGACACTGGCCTGAAAAGGTTTTTTTATCTTTTCAAACTCAAATCCAACGGGGACGGGGTCAAAAAGCAATGCTGGAGCAACATCGTTGGTAAGCGGTACTTTGCGAACTCGCTCAAAGCCTTTGAGTTGGTCGTTGAGGTTATCGAGCATAGAATCCCGTTCGGCGGCCGAAAATTCGATTCCAAATACCTTGGAAGCGTAATTGGCGATGTCAGCGGTAATGGGGTTTTCTGCTGGTCGATAGGCTGTTCCCAGTAAAAAGCTACCTGTACAAGCAGCAATAATTCCCAAGGGAAGTAGAAGTTTTCTCATTGATTTTTAGGTTGATGGTAAAGTAGAACTAATAATAGCAACGATTAAAGCCCGAATGGTGTTTGCAATTTAGTACAAATCTGTATATTTGCAGCCCGATTCGCTCAAAATGCGCCCGTAGTTATAACGTAAGCATTTAAGTTTTTTGCGCCCGTAGTTCAATGGATAGAATTTTGGTTTCCGGTACCAACGATAGGGGTTCGAATCCCTTCGGGCGCACACTTAGCCAAACAGAAAAGAGGCTCTTTGATAAATCAGAGAGCCTCTTTTCTGTTTCAGGTTGAACGCATTAAAAAAAGTAGCCTCAGCGAGGCTAAATCTTAGTAGGAAAAAAAGGGCAAAGGCCATCCCAAAGCCCCAGCGGGGTGACATCTTTCACCGAACGTCGGCCGCCACGATGGGGCTTTGGGGCATTCGATTCATTTTTCTACTAAGATGTAGCTCCTCTGGAGCAATGAATAGCCACTCTAGATTTTAATGCGTTCAACCTCTTTTGTGCTTAGCTTTTGTAAGAAGTTACACTTTCTTCGCAGGGTTTCCGAATACTCTTCCGCCCGCAGGTACACTTTCGACGACTACCGAACCAGCACCTACGCTTGCTCCTTGGCCGATGGTCACGCCTGCGATGATGGTTACGCCCGAGCCAATGAAGGCATCGCTTTCAATCGTCACGTTGCTTCCAACGGCGCTTCCTGCTCCGATATTTACAAAATCTCCCACTTCTACGCCGTATTCAACAATGGCGCCCGTCTGTAAAATGCAGTGATTGCCGATTTTAGCAGTCGCATTTACGACACTTCGTGGGGCAAACAAATTACCATGGCCAATTTCTGCCAACGAAGAAATAACCGCCGTATCGTGAATAGCATTGACAGGCATGACGTGGCGACGCTCGTTTAGCATCTCAACGAGGTCACGACGAACAGAGCGTTCTTCAATGGCCACAAACGCTTCACATTTTTTGCCAATGAGTTTTAAGAAACCATCATCGTCGGTATTGCCTAAAACTGAATATTCTCCGATTTCGCTGCCATGGAGTGAGGCGTCGTCGTCAAGTAAACCGTACACAATCACGTTGTTACGCTGAAATATATCTAAGGCAACAAGCCCTAAGCCTTTCGCTCCGAAGATAAGAACTGGATTTTCCATAAATTACGCTAACTGCTGAATTGATTTCTGGATAAGGTGGTAAAAACCTATCAAGTGAAAAGCCTTGAAAGGGTAAAATAGTTCCGCTTTCAAGGCTTGGTTAATAGAAGGGAAAGAAAATTTATTTCTTTTCAGGAAACGGGATAATGAGCTTTTCGCCGCGTTCCGCAATGTTTTGGGTCTTTTTGTTGGCCGCCATTAGTTGCTGCACCGTAATTCCGTATTTGGCAGCTACCACCCGTAAAATATCACCTGGACCCACGGTATGAATCGCCTGTACGCGAATTTTGATTCTGGTTACCCCTGATTTTACGTCTTTGGTCTCGTCCTGAATACTCGGATTTTGGCCTTTGAGTGTAGTGTTGCGTACGTTATACCGATTGGCAATCCCATAAAACGTCTCTCCTGCTTGCACGACGTGCGTAATCTCGATACCTCCTGGGTCAACTGCCACAGGTTTGGGTTTTTCTTCTGGCTTTTCCTCCGCTTTTTTGTCCGACTCTTCCTCTTCTGGACGTGGAGTTGCCGTGGCTAACTCTTCTTTTTCTTTTGATGGCTCAGGAGTGGATTTGTCATCAATAGCTACGTCAGCATTTTCCGTTGCTTCCGTAGGAGTGCTACTGGCCGTATCCATATTTTCGGGCACAGGCTGTAGTTCACGTGAGTTGGGGTCAACGGGCGTGTTCAGTAATTGGTCAACATCTGCAGCATCGTCGGCAATGTATTCATAACCCACGTAAAGCAGCCCTGCAATCATAGCGACCAAAACAATCAAAGAAATGTAGGGTAGTTTAGAAGCCTCGTCGGGACGGCGGTTTCTATTTTCGTTTTCAGACATGTGTATGTAAAAAAATAATGTGGGCAATAATTATGCCACAGTTTTCTGGGCTTCTTGGCTCATTTCTGCCACTTTTTGTTTCAATGCTTCTTTATAATCGGTAAGTCGATTGGCAATGGTTTCGTCAAATGTTCCAATGATTTGTACGGCCAAAAGTCCTGCGTTTTTAGAACCATTGAGGGCAACCGTAGCCACTGGTACGCCTCCTGGCATTTGTAAGATGGACAAAACCGAGTCCCAGCCATCGATCGAGTTGCTACTTTTGACTGGAACACCAATCACGGGAAGGGTAGTGAGTGAGGCCACCATTCCTGGTAAATGTGCGGCGCCTCCAGCTCCTGCAATAATGACCTTTAGACCTCTTTCACGGGCGGTTTTTCCGTATTCTACCATTTTTTCAGGAGTGCGGTGTGCCGATACAATATCAACTTCGTATGTAATCCCAAATTCTTTTAAGACATCAACTGCTTCCTGCATGACCTTGAGGTCGGAGAGGCTGCCCATAATAATTCCTACCATGCTGTGTTTGTGCGTATTAGTTGCTATAATACGATGTTTTGACGGTTTTGTCAACTATGTCGTATTAATTCTATTTTGATTTTACGTAAATTGCAGCACAAAAATAGTATTTTTCTAATGAGTAACGAATTAGAACAAACCATTATTCAGCTTACTACGCCCCTCTATGCGCTTTTGATTGGCCTTGAGGCGTTGTTGAGCCATCGTCAGCACCGCGACTATTACACGTGGCGCGATTCTATCACCAACTTCGTTTTAATGCTTCTCAACGGGGGCATTGACCTTGCTTTTAGGGCGATATATGTTGTGGTTTTGGTATGGTTTTACCAGTACCATGTTACCGTAGTAGATAACGCTTACGCCTACTGGTTTCTGCTGTTTTTGGCGGAAGATTTTGTGTTTTACGTATTACACGTGGTCGACCATTACTGCCGATTGTTTTGGGCAGTTCACGTTACCCACCACTCGTCGGAGCATTTCAACCTAACGACGGGTTTCCGCTCTTCGGTTTTTCAGCCATTGTACCGTTTTGTTTATTTTATTCCGTTGGTACTTGTTGGGTTCAAACCTGCTGATATCGTGTTGATGTATTCCATTACTCAAACCTACGGGATTTTGGTGCATACCAATTACTTAGGAAAATTTGGGTGGTTAGGCTATGTCTTCGTCACGCCTTCGCACCACCGTGTTCATCACGCGTCGAATGTGGCGTATTTGGATAAAAACATGGGTATGTGCCTTATTATTTGGGACAGGTTGTTTGGCACTTTTCAAGAAGAGCTTGAACAAGAGCCTGTACGGTATGGACTTACCAAGTCGTTGGAAGATACCAGTTTAGGAAATACAATATTTCACGAATGGAAAGCCATAGCCCGAGATTTTGGTAAAAAGGTAGGATTTGGAACAAAACTAAAATACCTACTCAACCCACCAGGTTGGTCGCACGATGGCAGCACACTGACGAGTAATCAGCTACGTGAACTGGAAAAAAAACAAAAAAGTTAGCTCTTCAGAGAAGATTCTCGGATGACAAGCGCGGCAGGAAGCATCAAGCTTTCTGCCGTATTTTTTTGCGTGGCTTGGTTCAAAAAAATGCGAGCAGCTTCGGCGCCTATCTGCTTACCAGGGCGTCGAACCGTCGTAAGTGAAGGAAAGATATAGGCCGAAATGGGCGAGTCATCAAAACCTACGACCGCTACTTGATTAGGGATGTGCAAACCACGCTCTTTAATGACGTGCATGGCACCAATGGCTACTTGGTCATTGACTCCGAAAATTCCGTCGGGCGGCTGAGGTAAATCAAGTAAACGCTGGGTGGGAATGATGGCACTTTCAATCTTAAAGTTGGTGTTGGCAATCAACTCATCAAGAACGGGAAGATTGTACTTTTTTAAGCATTCGGTGTAGCCTAAAAAACGTTGTTCGGTAATAGCCAACCCTTGCGGCCCTTTTAAATGGGCAATGCGTTGGCAGCCCATTTTGATTAGGTGTTCGGTCGCCGCAAAGGCCCCCAAATAGTCGTCGATGGTGACACGCCCTGCTTCAAACCCTTCGTATTCGCGGTCGATAAAAATCAAAGGTACTTTGCGTTGAATGATGCTTTCGAGATGCTCATAGTGGCCAGAGTCGTAGGTTTCTTGCGAAATAGAGAGAAATACACCCTCCACACGATTGGCCAACAGTTTCTCAACGTACTCTTTTTCTAACGCATAACTTTCGTTGCTGACGCAGATATTCATCAGGTAGCCTTGGGGCTGCAATACACTTTGTAAGCCTTCAATGATGGTCGTTTCGTGTTGGTGATTGAGCGAAGGGATGATTACCCCCAGCGTCCCCGTACGTTTATTCAATAGACTTAGCGACACCGAATTGCGTTGATACCCTACCTTTTGGGCGTACTCTTGGAGGTTTTTACGTGTATCTTCATTGATAAGCGGGTGATTGTTTAGTGCCCTCGAAACGGTGGAAGGTGAGCACTTGAATTTACGTGCGATGTCTTTGATAGTAACAGGGCGGTCGGTGGCCATTCGAATCAGAGGAAGTTTAACAGGGTCAATTTACAAAAAAAGCGGCTTGTGGCCGCTCTTTTTGTGGGTATTGATGATAGGTAGGTGTTTTCAATGTTTACAAAGAGAAAATACCTACCTAGAATTTCAAGGTAGATGGCAAGTATTTTGCTGCCAAATCTTCGTAGTAAGGGCGAAGTTCGTTCCAATCTGGCAACTTCGGTGATTTTGTGTACAAATCGTACGGGTTGAATACTTTTACCCATTTGAAATACTCGTGATCATGGTCGTCCATCAAGTGAGTATAAGCATTTTCACGGTGCTGGGCATAGAACGAGTGATAACGAATCATGTACAATGCCGATTCTGGCAAGTAATTTTTCATCATCTGATAGAGGTATTCATCGTGCCCCCACGACATATTGACATTGCGCAAACCACAGTTTGGCTCGTATATCCCGTATTTGGTGTTGAAACGCTCGTCTTTAGCGTCAGGATTGGCATCGAAAAACTCAGGATAGACAATTTTGTCTGAATGTTGGCAACCTACAGGGAAGGTATCACCTACTACAGCCCATTGAGGTTCGCCAAAAAGACAAAGAACTTTACCCATATCGTGAAGCAATCCAGTCAATACAAACCAGTCGGGGTGACCATCCGCACGAATCGCCTCCGATGTTTGGAGAAGGTGTTGAAGTTGGTCGAGTGCGATATCAGGGTCAGAATCGTCAACGAGTGTATTTAAAAACTCAAACGAATCCCACAAAGTCATTTCTTTTTTATCAAACTTCAAAAACTCCTTTTGTTTTCCCAAAACGAAGTCATACGTTTGATACTGGTGGTTGAGGCGATAAAACTCCTTCACCGTATCACGGCCAGGGTTATCGTAATTACGGTATTCTTCTTTGGCTTTGGCTTGGGCGAGGCTATCTGGGTCAGGGTAACGCAACAAGAGGTCGTCTTCCCATTCTTCGATATTCGCTAAAGGAGAGATTTCGGCTTCGGTAAATGACTGAGTGCTCATGATATGTGCTGGATAAAACTGGATTGTTTTTTATAACTGAGCAAATATACATTATAAAATTAGGAAGAAATGTACCTTTACAGGGAAATCCTAATGCAAACGTTTGAAAAAATAACCATCATCAACTTATTATGCTGACGAACGTAGAACACCTCGGAATTGCGGTAAAAAGTATTGCTACTTCCGACGAATTGTTTACCAAACTTTTTAACGTAGCGCCTTACAAGCACGAAACTGTAGCTTCGGAAGGGGTGACTACTTCCTTTTTTAAAATTAACCAAACGAAAATAGAATTGCTGGAAGCGACCAATCCCGATAGCCCCATTGCGAAGTTTATCGAAAAGAAGGGGGAAGGGATTCACCACATTGCGTTTGAGGTGGATGATATTCTTTCGGAGATGGAACGTCTTAAAAATGAGGGATTTGTACTGCTTAACGAAACCCCAAAAAATGGCGCTGACAATAAACTCGTTTGTTTTCTTCATCCCAAAGGCACCAACGGAGTATTGATAGAACTTTGCCAAGAACAGAAAGTCTAATGACGTTTCTTTTGTTAGAATTTACGCTATCCTAAACCTTAACTTGTTGACAATGAATATCAAACTGTTTATCTACATGGCCATTGTAGTGGCAGAAATTTGCTGCGGTTACGTAGGATTTCGAGAAGGGGTATATGTGCTGAAGCCCCTCATTATGTTGTCCCTTATTTACTGGAACCTCGACTACCTCAAAACACACCCAATCTTGTGGATTGGAATGTGGTTTGGGCTCGGGGGAGATGTGTTTTTAATGTTTAGCGGCAATGAGATGTTTATGGCGGGCTTGGGCTCATTTTTGGTGATGCAGCTTTTTTACATTGTGGCCTTTACCAAGCAAAGAACGCCCAAAGGAAAACATGCGTTAGAAGGGAAAAAGTGGCAATTAATCGCTCCTTTTGCATTATATGGCCTGGGTTTTTTGGCCATTTTACAACCGTCTATGATGAGCAATGAGGCTACCAAAGGGCTTTGGATTCCAGTAGTGGCGTATTCGGTGTGTTTGTGTAGTATGGGGGTAGCTGCTGCGCTACGGAAATACTCGGTGAAGCAGTCGAGCTACGTATGGGTTTTAGCGGGCGCGGTGTTGTTTATCTTGTCCGATTCTACCATTGCTCTCAATAAGTTTATCCAATCATTCGATGCTTCGTCGCTGTTAGTGATGACTACCTATGGCGCGGCTCAGTGGCTGATTGTGTGGGGAGTGAAGAAGTAGTAAAAGGCAAGTCGTGGTGCCTCGAAATGACAAAATACTAAAAAGGATACCCAATCCCGATGTTGAATACGGGAAAATTAGCGCTTGAACGACGGAACGAAAACCGAGGCAAAATATAACGTTCGTCGATGGTAACAGGTTTGCCTTCGGTGTTGGTAGTTTCAAAAATACGGCTTGGGTCATAGACTTTAATTCCCATGTCGAGACGGAAAATAAAATACGAAAGGTCATAGCGTAACCCCACGCCCGTCCCTACGGCAATTTCTTTGTAAAAACGACTTATGTCGAAAGCTCCTTTGAGCGTATTTGTATTTGGGGTGGCGTTTTTATCGAGTCGTAAGCGCCAAACGTTACCCGCGTCAACGAAGAGCGCATAATTGACATCGCCCACAAAGCGAAACAAATGTCCGCGTAGTTCGAGGTTGGTTTCCATAAGCACGTCGCCGAGCTGTTCAAATCGATATTCAAACGTGCTGTACTGCGTTACGCCTGGTTGTAAGGTGGTATACTCTCCGTTACGGAAAATGGGGCTACCCGTTTGGAGGTCAACGTTAGGATAAGCCGAGCCGAGTCCTAAACGCCGTGGAGGCCAAGCGCGGAGGCTATTGCTTCCGCCCCCTGTGAGCGATTTTTCATAAGGAGCCACCCTTCGGTTGTTGTAGTTGAAAATAAGTCCAGCATTGGCCCGATACACTAAGGTACTTTTTGGCCCAAGGGGATGGTAGCTGCGGTATTCTCCGTTGAATTTTAGGAATTTATAAAGCTCAAAGCCTGTCAGGATGAGTGGGAGCTTTTGCTGACGTAGGATATTGAGCGAGGTACCGCCTGCTTCTACAAACCACCGCAAATAGTGCGCTTTACGGTTTTGCCCAATGATGTTATTGTTGAATACGTAAGAAAAACTCATACTCGAAATAACCGCCGATTGGAAGCTAAATTTCAGCGGGTTTCCTCCGTAGGCATAGAGTGAATCGAGGAGGTATGCAAACTTTTGACTTTGTTTACTTTCCAAAATACTCAAATCCACGGGTGTAAACGTAAGGTATTCGTATTCGCTCTTTTTCCAATTGTAACGTAAACTTGCCTGAAAACCACTGCGCACAAAGTCGGGGTCGGCTCCTAAAAAGTCGCGGTTGGTATAATTGTAGCCAAGGCTCACAATGCTCCGAGGTGTTTTGCGGTTGAGGCGCGTGGCAATTTTACCAGGGAACAAAATGCGGGGAAAAATGAGGGCGGTGTTGGCGCCTAATTCTAAGGTACGAACGAGCTGAGAAGTGTTGTTTAGTCCGAAGTTGGCATCTAATGCTCCGCGCAATGACACCTCAAAGTTTTCGAGACTCCCAAAGATATTGCGAACGCGGAACGTTCCATTTAAGAACGGCCCAGGGAGGTTTTGCACCACATTGACGCCGCTTTCACCCGTTATTTGGTATTTGTCTTGGGGCAACACACGAATAAGCGTTCTAATTTCGCCATTGAGCGTATCTGATTCGATATTGATGAACCGAAACTGATCAAGCACACTCAGTTGTCGATTGGTTTCTTCCCAATCGTTCTGTTTGTAAAGTGCTCCTGGGCGAATCAAAATCTTACTGTCCAAAACGCGTGGCGCATACGTCTGTTTGGGTAAAAAAGAGTAGGTAATGCCGCGGAAAGACGTCGTGGAGCGAGGCGTACTGTTTAGGTCGTCGGGAAGGGGTTCTACTCGAAAGCCTATACTGCTAAATCGGTACTGCCTATGGGTCGTTTGGTTGCGGGGGTAGTTTACCTGTAACCCTTTTATATCAATGATGTGAAAAAGTGAATCTGTGGCAGGGTCGTGTGCGCTAGTGTCTACCAAAAAGCCACCGTACCGTTTTCCAAGAGCGTTTTGAACGGGGCGTAGGTAATTTTTGTCAAATCCAAAGTAGCCATTTTCGCGCATGAGGCGTTCAATGCGCCCGCTTTCATTGATGACGTCGCTGTTGCGGTAATTTTGGTTGGGCTTTAAAAACGAGGCTTCGCTATTTTTTTGAAGCAATGTGTCAATGGCAGCGTCTTTGTGCGTCAAAATATCGACGTTTCTGAGGCGGTGTGGTAACCCTTCTTTGATGATGTAGGTGGTTCGGATATGGCGAAGGAGGGTATCAGTGTTAAAGGTCACTTGCGCATCTCGAAATCCTTGGTTGACCAAATAGCTTTTAATCTTTTGGGCGTTGTTGTGGGCGTCTTTATCCGAAAAATACACGGGGGCCTCACCGAGGGTTTGCATTCCCCAGTTTCCCATTTCGATGCGTTTTTGGTACTTGGTTCCTAAGCGAGTGTACTTACGGCGGAGTTTGGTTAGTTTACGGCTATCGTTGGCATAGCGCTCAAACTGGAGTTCGTAGTAGCTGGTGAGCGAATCGAGTTTTCGGCGGGCAGGTTCTCGGTCGTAGCGTTTGTCAAAATATTGGTACACCCACAGCGAAACCGTTGCTCCAGGTATGGCTAAAAAACGTTTGTTGGGACGTTGGGGGAGGAGAGTACCCAAATCTTCGGTTTTGACGGCACTATTTCCTCGAAAACTTTGGTTTCCAAGCAAAAATTCGTCTTTTTTGAGGTTACTTTTGGGAGAACAAGCTCCTAAAAGTAGGAGAAAAGCCAGTGCCAAATACCCCAAAATGGCTTGAAAATGAGTTGCCTTATTGCGCATTATCGACAATTATATACCTGATGCTTTCTAAGAACGTATTAAAATATCTTACCTCGCTCCAACAAAAAAAATACCGTCAAGAATACGGCGCTTTTTTGGTGGAAGGGGCTAAAAGTGTCCTTGAGTTACTGGCCTCCGATTTCGACGTGGAAATGGTGGTGGTAACCGACAAATTTTACAAAGAAAACACGCGAAGCTTAGAGAAACAACCTTTTCGGGTTGAAATAGCTACGCCTGACGAGCTTGTACGGGCAGGGACATTGCAGTCAAACGACGCTGCGCTTGCCGTGGTTAAAACGAAATCGAACGACTTTTTGTATGCCGAAGAAGGAGAATACGTGCTGGTATTGGATGATATTCGCGACCCTGGAAATCTTGGTACCATGATTCGGATTGCGGATTGGTACGGGATTCGTAAAATGGTGTGTTCGACTACTACCACCGATTGGTACAATCCCAAAGTGGTGGCCGCTAGCAAAGGCTCGTTTACGCGGGTTCAAAGCTTTTATACTGATTTAGGGGCTTATTTTGAACGAATTAGCGTTGGAAACGCTAGGCCAGTTGCGCCCCGATTGGAAATCGGTGCGAGCGGGCAAGGTAGCGTTGGAAACGCTGGGCCAGTTGCGCCCCGATTAGAAATCGGTGCGAGCGCGAGCGTGTATGGGACGTTTTTGGAAGGGAAAAATATCCACCAAGTTACGTTTGCCAAAACAGGCTACATCGTGATGGGCAATGAGTCGAACGGCATTGGTAGCGTTGTCGAAAAATTTGTGACGGACAAGGTGACAATTCCTCGTTTCGGAGAGGCCGAATCACTCAATGTGGGCATTGCCACCGCGATTGTGCTGGATAATTGGCGGCGAAAGTAGGGAGGAAGAGTTTTGGCTAAAAAATTGTATTTTTGAAAAAAGAACTACCACCATGATACAAACTTCACAAAATACTGTGCAATTACCTCGTACGCTGGAAGAGTTTCTTGATTGGGAACCTAATGACGGTTACAAATATGAATGGAACGACGGGGATATAATTCAATTTACAGGAATGAAAAAAGAACAGCTTTATATCTATGACCTACTGCTTGGTTTATTTTTCGAACAAGGATATAAAAAGGTAGGAACTTTAGTAGCAGAACAGGATGTGATGTTGTCAGGTATTCAAATGCGCCGTCCAGACATTTCCTATTTTACCCGAGAGCAAATACAGAAGAGTAAAGCAGGGGAGGACGTAATTCCTGAGTTTGTGATTGAGATTATTTCCAACAATGACCAAATCAATCAATTGGAAAAGAAAATCACTGAATATTTTAAAGCTGGGGTAAAAGTTATTTGGAATATTATCCCTGAACACGAAGTAGTCTATGTCTATACTTCTCGTCGGGAGGTGAAAATATGTATCGAAGAGGATGTCTGTTCGGCTAAGCCTGTATTACCGCTGTTTGAAATAAAGGCATCGGCTCTATTTTCGGGAGAAATGGACTAGCTGTTTTTCAAAATGAATCACTATGCGTCGGGATGTTGGTATCTCGACGTTTTTTTTGCGTCAGAGACACTGGGCCGTTGTGTCCCCAAATCGGAGTTTGGGGACAGCGAAGTAGGCCGTTATGTCCCAAATCGGAGTTTGGGGACAGCAGAATAAATAGCGTCGTTGAAATGGGCTTTATTCCCCTTTACTATGATGAGCAGAGGCAAGTTTCCAACCATTTGCTGTTTTCACGTACATGTAAGTAACTGTCTCCGTTCCATAATCAGTAAGCACGTTGTCTTGGGTATTTTGGTATTTGTGGGTCATTTGGGCCGTTACCATCATCGTAGTGCCATACAGCTTGCAAACAAGTTGGGTAATGTCACGTTGGAGTACTTTTTTGGGCAAAAAAGAATTTCGTATGATTGGCAGTGAAACGATGGAGCCTTTAGAAGTAACGTACTGAAAATCAGGGGTACATTCCTCGTCGAAGAACTTGACAGGATTTTCAAGGAAGGCAAGTCGAGAGGCTTCAAAATAAGTTTTAAATGTTTCAATCGTATTGGCGACTTCGTTGGGTCTGTTGTAGGCTACTTCAGTGTGTTGAGCAGATACATTCAGCCATTTTCCGTCCCGTTTTTGAAAGATATAAGTAAACGCATCTTTGTAGGTATTGACAGCATATTTGATTGTAATATACCCACTGACAACGCCTAATGAGCCTGACTCAAAAAACTTCACGTCAGAATACGTTAATTCTGTTACGTTTAATGGAGCCAAAGACCTAACCATAGTATTTTTATCAGTAAATTTACCACTCGGTGGGCCTACAAAACGGTAGTCGTCCGAATAATAATTTTTGGCAAAATCGCTCGGACTTTTCTTGTACTCGTCCATAAGTTTAGCAAAAGTTTGTTCTAAAGTTTGAGCAGAACCAGCCAAACTTATCAATAAAACAGACAGGGTAATTAATAGTGTTTTCATTGGAATAGAAGTTAAGTGTACCAATGCAAAAGTAGTGTAAGTAGCTTGTGCAATTCCCCATGGTTTTCCATAGGTTTTGCTAAGGAAAACCATGATTTTTTAGCCTTTGTATGTTTCGACCCATTACTTTTTTTTGCCTCTTTTGGCTGCTGTTGCTTGAATGCTCAGGACAAGTAACTACGATTGACAGCCTCAAAAAAATCATTACTTTGTCGCAAAAAGGCGAACAAAAAACTTTTGCAATGGCCCGTTTGTCCGAAGTGTATGCCAATAACCAACGGTCAGACTCGTGTTTGGTTATTGCCCAAATGGCATTGCAGGAAGCCAAAAACATATCCTCCAAAAAAGCGGAAGCGATGGCGTTGTACGCTTTAGGACAAGGCTATAAGTCTCAAAACCATACCCTTGCATTGACCCATTATAAGAAGGCTTTGGCTCTGTGTCGAGAGATGAATTTTTATGGATTAAACCCGTATTCAGAGGATAATTTGCTACTTAAAATTTTGCAAGAAATGGCCGATCAGTACGACGGTTATCAGATAGACAGTAGCTTGAGGTGTCGTATGAAGGCTCTCCCGCTGGCAGTCCGTTTTCAAACCCACCGCCTTGAGGCTAAAATTACTTTGCAGATTGGCAACAGCTATATTAATAGAGGTGATTATGCCAAGGCGTTAGACTTTTATTTTAGAGCGCTAGAACTTAAAAAGCGTTATCAACTTCGTGATTTGTTAGGAGAAGATTGCCACCGAGCTATTGGGTATTTGTACGTTACGTTAGGTGACTTTCAGAAAGCCAAAACCTACTTGTACATTGCCAAAAAATTTAAAGAGTCCACTCGTCAAGGAACTCATTACGAGCAAGCACATTTGAGTAATGCCTACGAAGGGCTTAATCAATTGGATTCGGCTTTATACTTTGCCAAAGGAGCGGTAAAAGAAGCAGAGTTCCACCAAGTAAAACATGAGCTGGGATACATCTATATGACGTATGCAAAAGCGTTAGAACGCTTGGGCCGTTTTTCAGACGCAATCGGTTGGTACCGCCGTGGTATAGAGACTTGCCTTCAACAAAACAATAAAAAAACGTTAAGTGTCGTCTGTGCAGAAACGGCCAATTTGTATAGTCGAATGGGAAAAATTGATTCAAGTTATTACTGTGCCAAAGAAGGAATTCAGGTCGCCGTCGAATCAAACTTCCCTCGGGGTTTATGGGAGTCGAGCTATGCTTTATCACGAGTTTATAAGATACGTCGTCAAGCAGACAGCGCCCTAAAATACCAAGACCTCGCCGTGATGATTAAGGATAGTTTATTTAAGCATGAAAAAGTACAACGGGTGGAGGTGATAGAAGTAGAACAACGTCGCCTAGAGCGAGCTCGACTACTTGCAGAAGAGCAAGAGAAGCAGCAGCAGAAAATGCTCGCGATAGCGTCCTTGATTGCGCTGGTTGTTTTTCTTTCATTTGTTTACTACCGTAACTTTCTTCTCCGCCGCCAAAATAAAGCGCTTCAAGCAGCCTTGCTCGAAGGACAAACGCAGGAGCGAAAACGAGTAGCCGCCGACTTGCACGATAATCTCGGAAGTACGTTGTCGGCCTTGCGTTGGAGTATCGAAGCTATCAATCAAACAAAACTGGAACCTACCGAACAAGAAGTGTATCGGCACGTCCAGTCCACCATTGAGCAGGCATACAACCAAGTTCGATTGCTGTCTCATAATCTCCTCCCCGAAGAGTTAGAAAAACAAGGAATTTGGAAAGCCCTCGAACAACTTGTACGTAAACTAAACCGAACTACGTCGATAACGTTTTTGCTTACTCTTCCTGAACAACAACAACGGTTAACATCGAGAATGGAGTTTGAGCTGTATAGCATTTGCCTCGAACTCATCAATAATATTCTCAAACACGCCGAGGCTACAGAAGCCCAACTTGTTTTTGAAATAACAGGGGCCGAGTTACATCTTAGGGTTGTGGACAACGGAAAAGGAATGTCATCGCCAAACATTGAAGGAAAAGGCTTGAGGAATATTGCCGAGCGAGTAAAAGCTTTAGACGGAACTTGGAAAGTATTGGGGAATACCTCGCTAGGAACAACACACTTGCTGCGATTGCCATTGTATTTTTAAATTAAACCGTGTTTCATCGCGTATTTGACTAGGCCAACAACGTTTTTGGCATGGAGCTTTATCATTAAACTACGTCGATGAAACTCTACAGTAGGAATACTTATACAAAGTTTATCAGCGATTTCGGCGGTCGTTTGTTCTTCCGAAATCAGTTTCAAAATTTCTACCTCACGTCCTGTAAGCGGTTGAATGGTATGGGGAGTTAAATCGTTGAGGTCATCGGTCGAAGCACTGGCTAACTCTTCAATTACATCGTTGCTGTAGTAACGTTTGCCTGCCAAAATCGTTTGTAGTGCCTGCTCTAATTCTCGCTTGCTCGTTTTTTTGAGAAGATATCCGTGTACACCTGCTTTGATGGCTTCTCGAATATGGGCAGCGTCTTCGGCCATAGTCAACAAAAGTACCTTGAGCCGAGGAAACAGCTGACGGGCTTGCAACGCTAAATCAATGCCTGTCAGATGAGGCATGTGTAAATCAGCTACCAAAAGATCTACTTCGTGTAGTTGTAAATAGGGTATAACTTGGCGACTATCGGTAAAGGTGGCTGCTACTTCTACATTGTCGAGCGATGAAAACAAAAACCGCAAACCATCTACAATGATTTGGTGGTCATCTACTAGGATGATTTTGATGGGATTGAGCATATGCTAAAAATGAAAAACCATTAAAAATAATAGATAGTCACCGTACTTAGTCATGGCAAAAGCCGCTATTTGTCAAAATTTATCCAACGGTCATTCTTGATTTTTAACCATTCATCAACTTTTTTTGAAATTATTTGGTTGACATGTCAACTATATTTACATTTGCAGCATGGAATCTAATCAAAGCATACATATTAAGGAAAACATCTGGAAACACTTGGGCCAGTATCTTACCTTCAACATCAACCACGTATCGCACTTATTTGTGCGAAAAGTCAATCGTGAGTTGGGACAGACGGGGTTGTCCATTCAGATTGAACAGTTCCCGATTCTTTTTTTGGTTCGTTATGCGGCAGATGAGCCTCTTTCTCAGCAAGATATTGCCAATTTTCTACAAAAGGACAAATCGGCCATTCAGCGTTCTATTCGCACATTAGAGAGAGATGGATACATTCGAATCGTCAGCGACGACGTTGACCGCCGCCGCAACCTTATCCACTTGACTCCTGCTGGGAAGTTTGCCGTGGACAGAATTGCCGAAATGACGGCAGTGATTAATCAAGAAGTAACAGGAAAACTTACCCAAGAAGAGGTAGAAACCCTGATGAAGCTTTTGCAAAAAATAGCTTCTAACATCGAATTTTAATTTTTTTGTTCAATTAGTTGACATATCAACTTATAATTTTTCTTAGTAAAGTACAACCATGAAAAAAATCGCAGTCTTTTTAACGCTTCTGCTGTCGGCGTCGCTACCGAGCTTCGCGCAGCAAACGTGGTCGTTGAAAGCTTGCCTCGACTACGGCCTTCAGCATTTTGGTTCGGTGCGAATCGCTCAGTACCAACAAGAGACGGCCAACGAGCAAGCTCGGCAAGCCTTGGGCACGTATCTGCCGCAAGTATCGGCGACGGGAAACTTCACCGATAACCTCAAACTCCAAAGCACGCTCCTTCCAGCGGGTTTTGCGGGTCCCGAACCCAAGCGGATTTCGTTGGGCTCGAAGTACCAAACGTTAGCTTCAGCACAATTGACCCAAACAATCTACGATAAAGCCGCTCTGCTTGGCTTAAAAGCAGCAGCGCCCAATCAGAAATTGGCTGACTTGTCGATGCGTCAAACGAAAGAGGAAATTATTTACAACATCGCCAGCAATTACTACCAAGTATTTATTGTAAAACAGCAGATTGCGTTGTTGAAAGATAACTTAGACCGTACCGAAAAAGTGTTGAATGTCTTGCGGCTACAACGTGACAATGGCGTCATTCAAGCCATTGACGTGACCAATACGGAGGTCACTTATAACAATACGCGCTCGCAGTTGGCATTGAGTGAGAGCAATTTGGCGTTGGCTTTAAACCGCCTCAAGTATCAAATGGGGCTTACGCAGGATCAAGACGTAAATGTCTCGGATTCGTTGCTGCTGCGCCAAACTCCGCAAGCAGACATCAGTCAATTTAACGCCCCAGGTTTGGTATCATATCAAAAGGCGGCGACCAACTTGGAGCTTCAAAAGCTTCAATTGCAGCGAATTAAAGCGGGTTATCAACCTACGTTGAACTTTACGGCCAGCTATGGTACGATGGCGTTAGGAAATCAGTTTGCCGATGGATTTCGCAGTTTTACAGGCTTCGGAAGTGTGGGTTTACGTTTGAATGTGCCGATTTTCGACGGTTTTCAGCGGGATGCGCAATACAAACAACAGCGCCTCACGATTTTGACCCAAGAAGAACAATTGCGGATGAACGTGGCGGCGTTTGGGTTGCAGTTTAACAACGCCCAAACCCAGATTCAAAAAGCAAGCACAAGCATCCAAAACGATGAGCGTACGGTAAAACAAGCGCAAGAAGTCTATAACGTCGTGACGTTGCAGTACAAACAAGGTACCAAGTCGTTGACCGACCTCATCAATGCCGACAACTCGTACCGTCAATCTCAATCGAATTATATTAACTCACTCATTAATTTTTACCAAGCACGCCTCGACCTCGAACAGTCGCAAGGAACGTTGCTAACTTTCTATAATCAACTCTAGACATGAAGAAGTCATCATTAATCGTCGCTCTGGTTTTGGTAGTCGCTGCGTCACTGATTGCATTTCGATTGACGGCCAATAAAAAGAAAATTGATGCCCAAAAAGCATTACCAACCACCAATAATAATACGCCTATTCCTGTGACTGTCAGTCAGGTAGCCGAAGGAGAGGTGTCGCAACAATTGATTAAAACGGGCAACTTGGTGCCGTTTAAGGAAGCCGCTATCACGGCCATGACCGCAGGGCGCGTTACCAACGTAAACTTTGAATTGGGTTCGCAAGTAAGCCAAGGCGCAGCATTGGTACAGCTGGATAACAAATTGAAAGAATTATCGCTTGAATCGACGCAGTTGACTATCAACAAACTCAAGAAGGATGTGGAGCGTTATACGACTTTGTTGGCAGGAAACGCAACGACCGAAATCCAGCTCAACGAAGTAAAGTTTAACTACGAAAATGCGCTGAATCAGGCGGAACAAATCAAAAAGCAGATTGCGGATGCAGCCATCAAAGCTCCGATTAGCGGCCGAATTGTGAAGAAAGACATCGAACCAGGCGAGTTTGTGGGAGCAGGAACGGTGGTCGGGACGATTTTGGACGTGGCGCGTTTGAAAGTGGATGTTCAGGTCAATGAGAGTGATGTTTATCAGTTGAAAATTGGGCAAATGGTGAAAGTAACGACCGATATTTTCCCTGACAAAGTATTAACTGGTAAAATCAGCTACATCGCACCGCAAGGGAGCAATGAGCATAACTATCCAGTGGAGATTACAATTGCGAACCCTGCGGGATTGAAAGCGGGTACGTTTGTGAACGTCGATTTTTCCCAAAAATCAAATCAGCGGGCGTTGCTTATTCCACGTTTGGCGTTGGTAGAAAGTTTAAAAAATCCGTACGTCTATGTGATTAACAACAACGTGGCGCACCAACGTATCATCAAAGTGGGACGTGAATTGGGCGATAACATTGAGGTGCTCAGTGGCCTTGAAACAGGCGATGTGGTGGTCGTTACGGGTCAATTGAACCTAAGCGAAGGACGTAACGTGCAGATTACCAAGTAAAAAAATACAATTATGTCAATTACCGAAATAGCCGTTAAACGACCCTTGTTGGTCACTACTGTTTTTATCGTCCTGATTTTATTCGGGGTGTTGGGCTATAAACAGTTGTCATATAACTTGTTGCCCAAATTTGAAGCCAACGTTATTAGCGTGGCAACTACCTACATTGGGGCTTCGGCCGACGAGGTAGAAACCAACGTAACGAAACGAATTGAGGATGCGTTGTCATCGTTAGAAGGGTTGGATCGTATGACTTCTACGTCGCAACAAGGCGTGTCGTTGGTGACGATTCAGTTAAAAAATGGCGTAAACACGACCTTGGCGCAGCAAGATGCCCAACGGAAGATTGAGCAAATTATCAACTTACTTCCAGACGAGGCCGACCGCCCGATTGTCAATAAGTTTTCGACTGACGAAATTCCCGTACTGCGTATGGGGGTGACGGCCGATTTGTCGCCCACCGAATTGTACGATTTGATTGATGATGAGTTGAAACCACAGTTGGCCAACGTGCCAGGCGTAGGTCAGGTCAATGTCGTAGGTGGAAACAAACGCCAGATTCAGGTCAATGTGGACAGCGATAAGCTACGGGCGTATGGCGTGTCGATTGTACAAGTGTCACAAGCCATCAACAATGCCAACACCAGCTATCCAGCGGGGCAGCTCGAAACCCGTACCGCCCAGTACGCCATTCGTTTTGACGCGACGCTCGAAACTACTTCCCGCTTGCGTGACTTAGTGGTAGCGCGTCGTACCAACGGTAGTGAAATTTTATTGCGCGACGTTGCCGAAGTAGTCGATGCCACGGCTAAACCAACGGCCATCAACCACATCAATGCCAAACCTTCGATTGGGATTCAGATTAGTAAACAGTCGGATGCCAATGCGGTGTCAGTGAGTGAGTTGGCACGCAAAAAAATGGAGGTTTTGGAAAAACAATACGCCAAATCTCACCTGAAATTTAACATTGCTTCTGATCAGTCGGTCTATACCCTTGCATCAGCTCACGCAGTGGTCGATGACCTGTTTTTGGCGATTCTTATCGTATCAGTTGTGATGTTGCTGTTTTTGCACAGTTTCCGTTCGTCACTGTTTGTCTTGGTAGCCCTGCCTTCGTCGATTTTACCGACGTTTTTGCTGATGTATTTAGCAGGGTTTTCACTCAACTTAATGACGTTGATGGCGCTCTCATTGGTGGTAGGGATTTTGGTCGATGACTCAATTGTGGTGTTGGAAAACATCAACCGACACCTAGAAATGGGCAAGGACAAACGAACTGCTGCCCTTGACGGACGGAGTGAAATTGGTTTTACGGCTTTGGCGATTACCTTGGTGGACGTGGTGGTGTTCGTACCGTTGGCTTTAACGGGTGGATTGATTGGAAATATTTTGCGTGAGTTCTCGCTCGTGGTGGTGTTCTCTACGTTGATGAGTTTGGTGGTTTCGTTCACGTTGACGCCGTTGTTGGTATCACGTTTTGGAAAACTCGAAAGCTTAAATCCTGATAGTTTGTGGGGAAAACTTAACCTCGGTTTTGAGCGCTTTATTGATAGTCTTACGGCTGTTTATGTCTATTTCTTGAAGTGGGTGTTGGGACACAAACGTTGGATGTATCTGACCATTTTAGGAATGTTAGTTGCCACAATTTACCTGGTACCAGCGGGCTTTATTGGGGCAGCGTTTATGCCGCAAAGCGACCAAGGAGAAATGAATATTCAACTCGAATTGGCACCGACGGCCTCGATTTACCAAACCAATGAGTTGTCGCAGAAAGCCGAGCAAATGATTATGAAACACCCCGAAGTGACCAACGTCTTTACCAACGTGGGTTACACAAGTACCAACTTTGGGGCATCGTCAAACAGTAACATTGCCGAGTTGAATATCAAGTTGGTGGATAAAAAACAGCGGACGCTTTCTACGGAAAAATTTGGGCAAATGCTCAAACACGAATTGCTCGAACTGCCAGGCATTAAAGTGACGGTAAGCCCAGCCAGTATTGTAGGGGCATCGCAAGCGCCGATTCAGATTGCAATTAAAGGTACTAACCTCGAAACGATTCGCAAGACAGCGGCGCAGTCATTGGAGATTGTCAAATCGATACCAGGTACGCAAGACGTGAAGTTTTCGGTAAAAGACCCAAAACCTGAAGTAACGGTAAAACTTGACCGCGAAAAAATGGCGCAGTTGGGTATTAGTGCGACAGACGTAGGGATGGCGTTACAAAACTCGTTTCGAGGAAACGACCGTGCAAAGTTCAAGCAAAATGGCAACGAATACGACATTTTGGTCAGCCTCGACCAGTTTGACCGCTCACGGTTGAATGATGTAAGTCGCTTATTGTTTGTCAATAACCAAGGAAAAACATTTGAGTTGTCGCAGTTTGCGCAGGTGCAAGAGCAATCGGGTGAGAGTGTGTTGGAGCGTATCAACCGCCTTTCGTCGATTACTATTAATGCCCAAGTCGTAGGCCGTCCAGTAGGAACTGTAGGAGCGGATATTCAGAAAAAAATGAATGAAGTAAAACTGCCAGACGGCGTTTCGGTAGAATATTTGGGGCAAATGCAACAACAATCAGACGCCTTTGGAAGCCTTGGCTTGGCCCTCGGTATTGCGATTTTGCTGGTTTACTTCGTCATGGTGGGTCTGTACGAAAGCGTAGTGTATCCGTTTGTGGTGTTGTTTTCCATTCCTGTGGCGTTGATTGGGGCGTTGTTAGCTTTAGCTCTCACGATGGAAAGTTTGACGGTATTCTCGATTGTGGGGATGATTATGTTGCTAGGTTTGGTGGCCAAAAACGCGATTTTGATTGTCGATTTTACCAATCACCTCAAAGAAGAAGGCTACGACGTAGTACACGCGCTGATCGAAGCAGGAAAAGAGCGGATGCGCCCCATCTTGATGACGACGCTGGCGATGGTGTTCGGGATGTTGCCGATTGCGTTGGCAAGCGGGGCAGGTGCCGAAACTAAAAACGGGATGGCGTGGGTCATCATCGGTGGTTTGACCAGCTCACTCGTTTTGACGCTCTTCATCGTGCCAGGTACGTACTTGGTAGTTGACCGTATCAAAGAGCGTTTCAGTGGTCGAAAGAAAAAGAAAGCCAAGAAGGCTGATTTGGCAGAAGTAGCCTAGTAGTTACTCTGAGAATTTATTGACAAACCCTCGTTAGTATCCACTAGCGAGGGTTTGTTGTATAATAGGTTTTTGTTTCTCGGTTGGGGAGGTTTGTGTGCCTCTTTCGGGCAGGTTTTGAGAAACCTGCCCACACGGTGCCGCAGGTTTCTTAAAACCTGCGTACTCGGTTTCTCAAAACCGAATCGTCGCTTGATAAACATTTGAGGAATTGCTCTGTTTTTAAAAGAGAAGAAAAAGCCATGTTTACATTGGTAGCAGAAGTAATTCATGAGTACTAACTTTTAAAAACAAAAATGCGGTCGGGTAAGTACCTGACCGCATTTGGGTAGTTGGGCATTGTGTATATATGAAAGGGATTTGCTTGCTCAAACCACCTTATTTGATGGTAAATTGACTGCTTCCGATTCTAAAACCTTCGGCATACACTTCGACGTTGTATTTTCCTGGGCGTAAGCGCTGGGGATTATCGTACGTCATTTCAACTGTTTGATTGGTGTTCTGATACGCAACACGGTCTTTGGTGGTGAACATCATGTCTTGACCTTGCCAGTTAAATTTACCAGAACCCATCGCTTCGTCGGTAATCACGGCTCCCTCTGGATCGAGAACGCGAACGTAGATTTCTTTTTCGTTCGTCTCAGTCAACGGGTTAGGAGGTAGTGTAAACTGCAATTTCAATTTGTCAACGCGTTTCGAACGATACGTATCGTCGGTACGAACTTTACCTTTTGGTGAAACTGCGAGCACTTTGATGTTTTCGGCTTTCAATGCCGCACCAATCGCTACTTTTTGACTAAGCTCACGGTTTTTGCTAGAATACGCCGTTACGGAATCAGTCAGCTGTTGTTTTGCTTGCGAAAGCGTTTCTTTTTCAGTTTTAAGGTTCGTGTTTTCGCTTGCCAATGATTGGTTTTCGACTGATAATAAACCATTTTCTTCTTTTAACTTGGCAATCTCTGTGTCTTTGTCGGCCAAAAATTGCTCGTATTCTTTGATTTTAGCGTTGTATTTGGCAACCTCAAACTTAGAGTTTTTACGTAAAGCAACTTTGTCAGCTTCCAACTGTGCCTTTACTTTCATCAACTCTTCGACGTTGCCACCCAATTGCTGTACTTCGGCAATTTTAATATCTAAGCTGCGCGATACTGAGTCAAGTTTTGTTTGGGTAAATGCCAATTCTTTGGCTTTTTGGACGATGCTTACCTCTTTCGACTCCGTTTCTTGTTTTTGGTTATAAAACAAGATGCCAAACGTACCTGTCGCTAAAGTCATGATGATTAGCGCTACCCACGCAAAAGGGCTTTTTCCTTGCTGATTGTTTTCCATGATTGAAATTGATTGTTTGGTGTAACTTAATTAAAGCAAGTACAGCGGTGTTTCATGTTTTCTATAAATGAGGTTTCGATTGTGTTTGTATGCCAAGAATACCAAAAAAGCCATTCCTAGCCCAAAAACGCGGGCGTATGGGTAAAATTGTGGAATAAAGACCACGTATTGAGTAAACGGTAACAGAAGGAAGAAGGAGTTTTATTCCTCAAAGGACAACTTCCACGCGCCGCGGAGGTCGTTGAGGGCGTAGCCTGTGGCTTTGTCGAAGCGGTATTTTTGCTTAATTGTAGAAAGCGTAGCTGACGAAATATCGGTTTTGGGGTTGCCGTGGCATTGAAGACAGGTGGGCATTGCTACCCGAATCGGCTTGTAATAAATATAGCCGTTGGGAGTTTTGAGAAGGGTGTCTTTGAGTGAGGTAGGTGAAGTAAATTGGTCGAGTAGTTTGCGCTCTAAAAGTGATGCCGCATTTTTGGGGTTACGATTTTTGACTGAAATGCGTTGAATTTGAACACGGTATTTACGAGAGAGTGAATCGGTGAGGGGCATGGCTCGTTCACTACAAAAATCGACGGCGTAGTCGGAGCCTCCTTTTTGAATCGCACCCAACAAATTACGCACAAGCACCTGTTGTGCTTGCATACTGAGTGAATCTCCTAGTTTTCGGTAATCAATGGGAGCGAATGAGGTCGACTGAAATGCCGTGCCAGCAATAGCCACAACAAACAAGAGTCCCGCAGCAAATACCGATTTCATAGGAGAAGGTCAGTTAGAGTTCTTTTTTTGAAATGCAATTTTATACAATACCCAGCCAAAGCCCGCTACCAAATGTAGCATAACGACACCAAAGAAAAAAGCAGCCATTGTTGTAGATGTTTAATGTGCCACAAAAATGTGTTGTCTTGTAATAAAAAACTGTGACATTGGTCACCCTCAGGTCAGACGATAGTCAGACCGATAGATGCAAGCTCCAGTTAATGTGTAATCACTACATTAGGCCGATACGCGCCCAGCTTACTTGTGTGATGATTAAGTCAAATTACCAGTACAGATACGTCTGACTCAATCATCACACAATAGGTCAGACGGCAGTCAGACCTATATATCATACAAATACTTGATTTTAGATTCGGAAATTACTTGGTAGGATTCCTTGTAAAAGCTATCCTGTTGAATACCAATCAAATCAAACGCGGGCTGTTTGCTAACTAAAGTACCACTCCGTAACCCTAAATAATCTCTAAACGAACTGAACTCCCAATCCTCTATTTTGGTGCAAAGGTTGGCCACAAATGGATTCTGATGTATGTAATGAAAACATACGAAAGGATAATTGTTGCTTGGCTTCTCACCTTCGCTTTCCAAGTTTTTGAATTTCGTTTTTTGGCGAAATAAAGAGCCTGTTCTGTGGTATTTCTTGTTAAATTCGTTGGCATATCCGCTGAGTAACAGTCTGAAGCTATTATTCAAAACCGTGCTGGTCAATTGTCCAAGCTTAACAGGTTCTATTGATTTTTGAGTCGTATTGATTAAAAAGTGAAAGTGGTTGGGCATCAAACAATAGGCTACTATTTCACAATGGGGAAGTATCTTTTCTCTAACGTGCCTAAGAAATTGGACATAGTCAGCTTTGGTGTGAAAAATGATTTCTTGGTTGTTGCCTTGGTTATATACATGATACAGGCGTTCGGCTAAAACTTGCATACAGTGAATAGTTGAAATTTGGTCAAATTCAGACTATTACTTGTTTTATAAGTCACTTTAGCTAGGCTAGTGTGAGTGGCAAGAGTCAGACGGTAGTCAGACTCGGAGTATATAGTCTAATTATCGTCAGTCTGGCTATTAAGTCCCTGTCGGTCTGACTATCGTCTGACCTGGTCAACCTTGCCCAAACACCCACTTCATTTCGGTCGCAATCTGCCGACAGCGAGCGTCGTAAGTTGCGGTTTCTTCGGGCGTGTCGTCCGAAATTTTAGGGTCGATGTACATAATTGGTAAGCGTTTTTCTGCCCCAGGAATGTACGGACAGTTGGCTTCGGCATGGTCACACGTCATAATAGCCGCAAAATGGCTATTGGGGTTGGGCGCTTGGTCATACACTTTTGAAAAAGCAATGATGGGAGAAGACGCTTCGTCGTAGCTGATTTCGTACAAAGGATTATCGCTATTGGTAGTTTTGATGATGTGAAGGCCCGCTCGCTGCAATGCCGCAATGGTGCGGGAATTGCAAGCCGTGGCCTCAGTTCCCCCCGAAAAACAATGGACGTTCTCAACTCCAAAGTAAGCCGCTGCTACCTGAGCCCACACTTGTCCCAAGTGGCTACGGCGCGAATTATGAGTACAAATAAAGGTCAAATGTATAGGTTGTTGAGCCTCTATTTTTGTCTTGATATAACCCACAAAAGGCTGTAAAATTGCTTGGCGTTCTGTGAGAACAGTACTCAAACATAGGGAGTCAATGTACGTTTTTAGGGACGTAATCATGAGGGAGGAGTGTTAAATATGGTTATTCATCGTAAATTTACGATGAATAACCATATTTAACACTTTTTATTTCTAATAACTTATTACTCAAAACGCTATTTCTTCACGGGGCAAGTAGTGAATCCAATAAGCGTATAAAGTGGGCAGAAGCTCACAAGGCTTGTCAAGACAAAAACCGCGGCTACAACCAATGCTATGATGCCCACTGTTCCTGTAAGCGTACCATTGAAATACAACACTGCCACAATTGCGGCTATGATGAGGCGAATTATGCGGTCGATACCGCCCATGTTTGGTTTCATGATGATTTGGTTATTTTGATTTCACAGCTCAAAAGTAATTTATCAAAGCTAGCGAATCAGTAACATGTGTTACAACCGTACTTCAATCCCGTCGGGGTATTGAGCTATCTGTTTTTCATGTTCCAATTTCTTGGTAACACGACTAATTACTTCGCGCGATGTACCCAAGGCATCGGCGATTTCGCGGTGGCGAATTTTAATGAAAGGGTTATCAGAAAGGCGAGCTTTTTCACGTAAAAAAGCTAAGATACGATTATCGAGGTTGTCAAATAAAAGAGTGTGAATGGTCTGTAGCAAATCAACATAGCGTAAGTTGTTGAGTTGATGAAAAAACACATTAAACTCCGCATACTGCTTCGACCAGGTACGCACGCAATCAGAGGGAAGTAGTAATAAGGTTACTTCGGTTTCGGTTTGCGCAAAAATCTTACTTGATTCTTCACGAATTACCCCAAAAAAAGACATAATACAGCTTTCGTTAGGGTGAATATAATATAACAAAAACTCACGGTCTTCGTGTCGCATACTTACTTTGACCAGCCCACCCAACACAATAGGGACGGCCTGAATATATTGACCTGCCTGTAAAATTTCTACCCCCGCAGGTATGGTTTTCATCCTACCTTTTTGAAGCATTTCGGTACGTAGGTTTTCGGAAAATACATCAAAAGAAGCAGGTAAGGTCATTAGCGAGATTGGGCCTTGAGTTGATTCACGACGTGTTCTAATTGCTTTTTTTGTACCACGCCCGATTGACGCCATACTACTTCTCCCTTTTGAAATACCATAAGGGTAGGGACACTTTGGATACGGTAGGCTTGGGCAGCTGCGGGATTTTTATCGACATCAATTTTGAGTACCCGTACTCGGTCGCCCATTTGGGCGGCAAAATCTTTCAAAATAGGGGCCATCATTTTACAAGGTCCGCACCATTCGGCAAAAAAATCGACGACGACGGGGGTATCTCCACTGATAATATCTTTGAATGACTGATGTTTCGTTTCCATGACGAGTTGTTGTTTATAGTGCAAAGGTAGCTCAACTACTTCTTTTAATACGTGACGATTATCACACAGGAAAGATTCCATGTGTAAAATACTTTGGCACTATATTTATGGGATTAGTTTAGAACGAAATATAGTTATTAGCTTCGAGGTAAGTATGTTAGAGGAGATTGGTATATACTTAATATATCAGACTATTGGAGTTATGGAATGGAAAAATAAGTGTATTTTGAAATTTGGGATGTAATATGTTTGATTTGTAAGGATATAAAATATTTTTTTGGCACGTTTGTTGATATTGTGGGTATATAATATTGTCCTCTCAGAGACTATGTCATAACCTATGATTTTTTATACTCAAAAAGTCTTTTTTTATATCACAAACAAGCAATCAGACTTTCGCCAGATAGGGGTGATAGTTGTTTACTTCTTGCTATATATGGGGTTGGTAGCGTGTAAAAAAAACAGCACGGAAACCCAACAAACAAACGCCGCAACGACAATTCCGTTATGTACAAATGGGGGCGCCTCTAGCCTTTTTTTAGCAACTATAGGTCAACCATCTTTCCGTACTGGGATTGGAAATAGTCATTTTACCATCACTACGACCAATAAAGAAGCCCAACAATGGTTTGATCAAGGGCTAAATCACTTACATGGTTTTTGGCACCTAGAAGCCTATCGGGCCTTTCAACAAGTGATCAAGTATGATTCGACTTGCGCCATGGGATACTGGGGAATGGCACTCTGCCAGCCAGGTTTCGGAGGGGATAATCCACTCATTTGGCAGAAAGCCATCGAAAAAGCAGTAGCACTATCTTCAACAGCAACGCCTATTGAAATAGACTTTATTAAGGTGGCTTCTTTTTTGATCAAAGAAGGGTTAAATAATACTTCTCTAGGGATGTTTCAAATGCTCTATAAGAAATATCCCAATGAACCAGAAGCGATTGCTTGGGCTGCTATTATGATGCGCCAACATGAAAATGTGGAGACCCAACTTGAAGTAAAACAATTGCTGGAAAAAGCGTTACAGCGTTTTCCTAATAATGCGGCTTTGATGCACTACTACATTCATGTAATGGAACTGCGCTCCGAATTTGCGAAAGCTATTCCTGTGGCAGAACGGATGGTGAAAATAGCACCCGATGCTCCGCATCTTATCCACATGCCAGGCCATTTGTATTATTTAAAAGGAAACTACGATAAAGCCATAGAGGCTTACCAAAAAGCGAAACAACAAGAAAGTCAATACCACACCGCTGAAAAGATTCCTTATTCTGCCAACCAAAATTACATTCATAATTTACACTTCTTGGCTGTAGCACAGGCCGAGGCAGGTGCCCAAAAAGAAGCATTAGAAACGGCTATAACGCTTGCAAATGTGGTGCTTGAAGCGCAGCCTTCCAACGAAGGGGCGGCTATGATGCTGCTTTATGAAGGAAAAATTTTGCCCGCGTGGGTGCATATCCGATTTGGAGATTGGCAAAAAGCGGTGGCTCATATAGAATCGCTATTGGCCAATACTGAGCGCCCGATTCAAAGTTCGATGGTCATCAACTACTTCCAGGTCATTCGATTGTATTGCCTTGGAATGGTAGCCGTTCAGCAACAACAACTTCAAAACGCTAATCAGTTTGGAATGCAGTTGAGTCAATTGATGCAGCAATATGAGCAAGAAGCGATTACAAAGAAGGGGACGGCTGAGTTTAAAAATATCAACGAGACGTATGATATTATGAATATGGCTCGCTACGAGTTGGCGGGTTGGGTCGATAACATGGACAGAAGTCAGCCATTTAATGAGATTGCGTGGAAAGAGGCATTAAACCTCCAGAAAGCCATTAAATACGACGAGCCACCGCGACTCATTGCCCCCGTAGAAGAGCAAATGGCTAGGTTGTTTAAGTTTCGAAATGAAGCGATGGCCTTTCAGCAAGCAAAACAAAAAGCGTTGCAAAAAAGACCCAATAGCAAACTGATCCACTCTATTTAACGCAAGAAAAAATCAAAATCAACTTCAATATAATGTTATGAAAATCTATACTATTACTTCGTATAGCGATTGGAAGGTTTTGCGCATCGTACAAATCTCTATGATGTGTTTGAGCCTTTTGATAGGGCTGAATACGTACGCCACTTCGAATCCAGCGTGTTATGTCGATTGGAACCTCGCGGCCAATAAAACAGGCATTACTATTACTTCGGGCCTTACCATCGGTGGGGGGAGTTTAGCGGCGTTGAAAGACAATGATGCAGCTACCAATGGGGTATGGTTTACGGCTAGTCAAACGATTGCAAACAAAGAGGTGTACAAATTTGTATTTTCTTCTCCAGCTATCATCAATGGCGTAGAATTAATCATTAATACGTCCCTCAATAATGGTGCTACTTATCGTATCGAAGGAAGCAATAACGGTTCTACTTGGACAGATTTAACAGGAACCCTTACCTTCTCTTCCACAGCAACGGCACCCACGTACGGAGCCCCTAGCAATTCTCGAAAATTTCCTATAGCAAACAATACAACTCCTTATTTGCAGTATCGAATCTATGGTATCACAGGGACAACTGCTAGTAACTGGACGCATGAGTTATATTTTGGTAGCCCTACTTTTACGTCGGGTCTTTCGGAGGTAGACAACAATTATGGAGCGAATACCGCTACTACTGCTGATGACCAAATTGTTTTCAAGTTGAATCCGACAGGAGCTGCGTCAGGAACCACGTATAGCGTTACCGTTGCTAGTGGGACAGTGACTCCTACTACGGGAACGTTTGGAGCGGCGACGTCATTTGCGTTGCAGCCAGGTTCGGCTGGAGCAGGAAATGTGACGTTAACGATTACGCCAGCGGGTAATGTTTGTGATATAACTGAAACGATTGTTGACCCAGGCGTAACGCCTTACTTAGATACCGATAGTGACGGATTAGGCAACAAAGTTGATTTGGACGATGATAACGATGGAATCTTAGATACGGTCGAAGACGCCTACTGTGCTGCGATTAATTACAATACCAATTTAACCAATAAAGCTACACTTTCGGTTTCTACAACCGCTACGGTTTCTGGAAGTATAAATGTGCTTTTGGATGGTAATGTGGCGAATAACTCTTTTTACTATACAGGAACAGCCCAAACGGTAGCTAATAAAACATACGTACAAGTTGATTTCGTAAAGCCTACTTTATTAAAGGGGATGGAGCTGGCAGTGGGAGCCTACCTGTTTGCCAATGGTACGGTCATGAAAGTCCAAGGAAGTAATGATGGAACTAACTGGACCGATATCATTTCTTCAACTCGGAATGCTACTACGGTGGCTTGTGTGTATGGAACGTGTGACTATGCTGAAACGTTTGCGTTTCCAGCAAATACTACCGCCTACAAATCATACCGCTTGTACGGGGTGTCGGGAACTTCTCGTTCTAATCCTTGGATCAATGAATTGTTTGTCAGTACGGCCACTCAAAGCGTATGTGATTTTGATGGAGATGGGATTGCTAATAGCCTAGATTTAGACTCAGATAATGATGGAATTCCTGACAACGTAGAAGCGCAACCTACGTTGACGTATGTGGCACCTGCTGCGGATAATGCAGGCACCTATGCCACAAATAATGGGGTAAATTCGGCCTATTTAGGTGGCTTAACTCCTCCTGATACCGATACTGACGGCTACGAAGACTTTCTAGATACTGACTCAGACGGAGATTTGGACTTAGATAAAATAGAGTCGGGGTTGACTTTCAACGGAGTACCTGGGGTAAACGGCCTTGACAGTGGGTCTGAAACGGCTGATACATACGCAGATGTAAACGGGGTAGTGGACGTGCCTAAAAATAAGCTGGCTAGTTCTAACCCAGGCATAGGAGAAGTAAAATACCGTGAAATTCCTCCACTTAAGCGGACGATTACGGTATGTTACAAACAAGGTATTGCGTACGGAATTGGTGGAGCGTACCGTACAGACGCAGCGACTAAGCTACTTAATTCAGCCAATTTTAGCCTAACAGGGACTTCTACTTTTACCTTTAAAACAGTTCCATTTACAACCGCTTTTACGAAAACAGGACTCGAAACAGCGGGCTGCCAAATTGTGGATTTGGGAATTATTGAGGCGGATGCAGGGTCTGGAACAAGTAATACTACTTATACTGATACCGAAGAAAATGAACTTATAGCTTGGAGTGCAGCCTCCAAAAGCAATGTCATACTGGCTTATCAGGGATATGCAGTACGTCTAGCAAGCGGATATACGGGTGCTAGTGGAAATACAAACCCTAACTCATTTAATACATTAGGCGGACAAATTATTGGTACTGGCCCCTTCGGTGTAGTGGCAGGATTTAACCAAGGAGGGGGCTATCAAGGTACCTACTCCGCCATTCCTGCTAGTGCGTGTCGAATTGTAGAAGATAACTCAGCGACTAAGCGCGCTACGGGTGTTATTGATAAATCAACAGGAGACATTTACTTAGCCGATGTGGATTTGGTTACTGAACTAGGGGGATTGACCACAGGAAATACAATTACAAGTAATACGGATAAGTTTTTTGCCAATTTGTATCATTCATTAGCCAAACTGGTCGTTTTTGGCCCTGAAGACCCATGTACTTATTTTAATTGCGTAGCGGGAGAAAATGCCCCTACTTTGAGCAGTACGTCAATTTCGGGTTCGGGCTCGGTCAATCTTTCAACCATCACTGCTTCTAACTTGCCTGCAAGCACTACCCTGACTTGGCATACAAGTACGCCTGCTACCACAGCCAACAAAATAGCGGATCCAACGGCCTACACCACTTCAGGTACGGTATATGCCGCCTTTTTTGATGCTGCATCAAGCTGCTATTCGGGAGCAGGAACGGCTACGACGCCAGTCAGTGTAACTGTTACCGCCGCCGCATCACAAGCAAACTTAAGTGTAACTATCGCTCCTCCCACTTCGAAAACAGGGGCGCAAGGTGAACAACTTACGTACACTGTTACGCTTACTAATGCGGGCCCTGTCACTGCCACCAATGTAGTTGTTTCGGTGCCTATGCCTGATCCAACCGCTTCGTTGCTATCGGCTACACCAGCGTCTGGTACTTATAATACTACTACCCATTTGTGGACAGTACCAAGCCTAGCTGTTGGTAACACTACTTTGACATTCACCCTAAAAGTTAACTAATCGCTCACAACATATTTCTGAAACTCAACCATCGGATGAAAAAGTTATTTACTCTCATCGTAGCCTTAGGAATCATGTGTGGGATGATGCCCACGCATGTTCAGGCACAGTGCAATACTTCGGCTCCATCGGTACTCGCCAAATGGGACTTTAACTCGGGTGCAGCTCAGTGTAATGGTGCTGTCCCTTCTACCAAAGGCTGGTCGTACAAGCAAACCGTGCCTGTGTTAGCCCAGAATAAAAATACCTTTTGCCCCAATACCAATAGCGGGTGTGGACAAGCACTTTTAGGTTCTAAAGGATTTAGTAATACCAACGACTTCGCCAATGCGCTTTGTTTGTCGGGATATTGGCGCCCAGGTACCAACCAATATGCAGTTGCGGAAGGATGGAAACCTAAAGAAACGGTTTTTAAACCCGAAATCGGTGGCAATATTTTTGTAGAATATAAACTGCCTGCGGGCAAATCAGGAACGCTCACCAGTTTTTCGGTTAGGCTGATTCAAAAACAATACAATGGAACATCGGTGCCTTACGAAAAGCAAGGTGTGGGTGTTTATCGCAATGGCGTATTGGTCTATAACCAAACTCAAAATATCGTAGCTTCAAACGTGAATGGAACGCCTTTTACGTTTTCCTTCCCTTCAACTGCTGATTTTAGTTCGGACGGCTCAGCCGAAGTTACTTGGACCGTCGTTTTTGGACTTGTCAATCGGTTGGTGGAGAACGGCAACTGGGGTGGTGTGAAAGTGGGCCCATCGGTGGGTTATGACGATATTTGTTTGAACGGAACCTGCGGTGGGGGAAGCCCTGTACCCGTAGCGTCGATTTCCACAGCAACTTGCGGGGCGACTAGTCCAAACAACGACGGAAAGATTACTCTTTCAAATTTTGGGGCTACCGATAAGTACGACTACGTCATAGGAACCACGTATACGGGTGGAAAAACGTATGCTACAGCTACGTCAATTCCAGCGGGGGGAGTTATTGCCAATACCTTGCCCAGCCCTGCCTCGGCGACCACTTATACCGTACGGGTATTTACCTCAGGAGGATGTACGACAGATTTACAAGTGGTTCTGAATCCAACGAACTGCCCAACGGGGGTGTGTACCAAACCTACGGCCACGGCCACGCCGACGGCGGCAACTTGTACAGGTACCAGTTCAAACACCAATGCGAGCATCGCAATAACGGGAGTGACCAATGGTAATAAAGTAGGAGTGTCATTAGGAAGTGCGTACTCGGGCGTTGCCTACGCTTCAGCTCAGACGTTGACGGGTGGGGCATATACGTTCAATAACTTGCCCAATCCTAACGGAACGCAACTCTATACGGTACGTGTCTTTAACGCTTCTAACGACTGTTTTCAGGATTTTCCTGTGACGTTGACTGAAACAAACTGTGGATGCAAAAAAATGGTGGTTCAAGTGGTATCGGCAGACCAAGCTGACCCCAACTCAACCCCCAATAACAATAACACAACGGAGGATGACTTAGCGACCTACGAAGTTTGCAAAGACCCCACATTTATTGATTTAAAACTGACCAAGACGGTTAGCCCAACGAGTGGAGTGACGTGTCCTGTGAGTTCAAATTTTGTATGGACTTTGACCTTGACGAATGCGGGTACAATGGCAGCTACCAACATTCAGGTAGTAGATAACATGCCGCTCGACTTAGTGGTTTTGGGAAGTAACCCAGCCGCTGGGACAACCTACAACCCGATTTCAGGTTGGTTGATTCCTAGTTTGGCAGCCAATGCGTCAGTGACATTGACAATTACCACAAAGGCTACCAAAGCGGGTACTTTCCAAAATTGTGCGTGGGTAAATGCGGCATTCCCTTTGAATGACCCAAATTCTTCACCTACCAACGATTACACCGTCAACGAAGATGATGATGACTGCGCAAGCATCACGGTAACAGGGCCTAATGTCCCTACCATCACGAAGGAATTTAGCCCATCATCGGCAAAGCCAGGCACTCCTGTACGTTTGACCCTCAAAATCAACAACAACGAGTCGACACCGATTACGTTGACTTCGACGTTCATCGATAATCTCCCTAGTAGCCCAGCCCAAATGACCGTTGCCTCGACGCCAAATGTGAGCGTTAATAATGCAACGCCCGTGATTGCGGCGGCAGGAAGTAACCTGATTTTTATTCCAAACGGAACCTCTCTTCCTCCTGGTCTTACGCAGATTCAGGTAGATGTAGTAGTGCCTGCCGAAGGAAGTTATTGTAACATCTTGGTGCCTGGTGCTTTACAAACGAGTTCGTGTAGTACTATCGATACTACAAAAGCGTGTATTGAATTTAAAAATTCGTACATCGCGGCGCCTTTGCTTAAAAAGGCATTTACTCCTGCTATGGTACAAACCAACCAGAATAGCATCCTAACAATCATAGTAGAAAACCGCAATAGTACACCCATCATTCTTGGTCAAGATTTTAAGGATGAGCTACCTGCGGGGTTACTACTGGCGGGAGTCGCTACTGGAACGTGTGCAACGATTAGTACTTTTAGCAGTACCAACGAAATCGGAATTACCTCTGGATCGTCAATCGCGCCTGGTGCATGTATCATTTCTGTGCCTGTAACAAGTGCCACTGCGGGCGACTATTGCAACACTATTCCGATGAATGCAATGATAGGAGACGTGAGCAACGGAACCATCATGGTCATGACAGGAAATGAAGACGTGGCAGAGGCATGTTTGAAAGTAGTACCTAATCCAATTTTTGACTTGGCGCTCCGCAAAACCCTCGCCGCAGGTCAAGATTCAGTGGTAGCCTTGGGGGCAACGGTAAACTATACCATTCGATTGTTCAACCAAGGAACGGTAGATGCTACTACTATTCAAGTCACTGACTATATCCCAACGGGTATGAGTTTGCCTGCCAGTGCTCAGTGGACGGCATCGGGCGGTAAAGCTACGTTAGTAACGCCATTACCGCTGTTAAAAGCAGGTAGAGATACGACGTTAAGTCTTAGTTTGAAAGTAGAAAATACGGCTACGGGCGATTTGATTAACCGCTCGGAAATTAGCGCAGCCACGGGAGGAACCGATATTGACAGTACTCCTGACGATGACCCAAGCAACGATAAAGGGGGAAAAGAGCGTAGCCCAAGTGATGATAGTATTTATGGAAATGGAACGGGGAATCCAAACGAAACTAGTGCCCTCACCGACGAAGACGATGCCGATCCAGCAGTGGTAAAGGTAGGCGATGTGTGTACAACGGCCAAAATGGCAGTAGGGGTTGTGTTGGCTCCGCAGAGTATCCGTACCCAAAACGATATTGTGTCGATTACCTTTGGGGTGGTCAATAACGGTGGAACACCGCTATCTAACATAACCTTTGAGGGTACGTACAAACTCTTTAAAGGAAGCGTAGGAAGCCCAATAGTATTGACGCTTACCAAGACGGGCGATGTCAATAACGATGGAATTATGCAACCTCTTGAATCATGGCTGTACACCGCTACCTTAACCAACACGCCTTACAAACCAGGAGATGTTTTCTTGGTGTGTGGATTAGCCAAAGGGGTATGCGGTGCCGATACTGTTAAAGCTGCGGCAGCTGATTTGTTGTTTACGGCAGGCGTAAACATGGATGTGGCTATTACGAATGACTGTATCAAACCAGGGGAATTTGTAGAGGCAGATTTGATTGCCCGTTTATTGATTGACGAAGATGCCGCTCAAAATCCTGGAAGTGTGGTAGTGGGTGGACAAACGATTGTCTTGCCCAAACGCCGTTACGAAGCTCGCAACATGCGTATCACATCGCCGTTGTTGAACGGTGGGGTGGCTTTTGACCCTTTCAACCCACCTGTGGGCCTTACGATTCAGCAAGTGACGGATCAAGGCGGAGCCGATGGGGGTCGTAATACCACCAATATTTTAGATGAAGCAGAGCCCGTCAATACCGCCCGTAAGCCGTGTTCGGTCCTGGGGCAAAATGACGTCAACTGCGACTTCCCTGATTGGGTATTTAAGGTGAAAATTCAAGTACCTGCCAACTACACGGGAGGCACGTTTATCGTAGAAGCAAAAGACGATTTTGATTTGTACGAATCGAAGGAAGACCCAGCGGGAAGTGGCACATTTACGGCATTTAGTAGCATCGGTGCCGCAACAGAATCTGACAAAGATACGATTGCGATAAAACCAAGTGCAGGTCCTGATCAAACCCTTACGTGTACTAATGGTAGCCTACCACCAACGGTTCAGTTAACAGGTACGCCAGCCAATGGGACGTGGGCTGCCAAAGCTGGAAATCCAGTAGGGATGACTATCAACAGCGCAGGCTTGGTCACCATCTCAAACGCAGATGCTCAAGGCAAGAGTTTTGAATTTGTGTATACCCTTAATGGCTGTACAGATACCTTGAAAATTACTGCACCAGTATGTCCTCCATCGTGTACTAAACCTGTTGCAAGTACCACTCCTAAAACGCAGACTATTTGTGCAGGAGGCACAGTTGCAGCGTATGTAACAACCCCAAGTACGGGGGTAGAATATAAATGGTATGGGCCATTGGCTGATACTACGGGGGCATTCGGGACCGCAATCGCGGGTCAAACCAGCGCTAGCTTTACCCCAACAGGGACTGCGCTCACCGTTGCTGGAACGAAGTATTTTGCAGTGATTGTGAATACGACGGGCAACGCTACGTGTTCGGATACAGCTTTTGTGAAACTAGTTGTGAATGCCAAACCAATTGCGGTAAACTTTACCGCAGCAAGCGTGTGCGTAGGTGCCGAAGTAACGTACTCAGACCCAGCTACTACCAATGGTATATGGACGGGCCCAGGGGTGACGGATACGGGTACTGGCGCGGCGGTGAATACTACAACTGCGTTGACACAATTGGGCGCGACGGCACCAAAGACGTTTTACATTTATTATACACAGACCTCAAGCGGATGTACGCAAGTAGATAGCGCGGCAATTACGGTGAAAGCTCGCCCAGTGGTAACGATTACGGGGCCAACGGCAGTTTGTGCGACTGATTTACCTGTAACCTTTACGGGAACTCCCGCAGGAGGTACATTTACGCTTCCTTCGGGTTTACCTGCGGGAGCGGTAACTCAAAGCAATAATGTACTTACGCTCAATGCAGGATTTAATATTGCGACGTTGACTTTCAGCTATAGCTACACAGATGCAACGACGAACTGTTCAGCCTCGGCAAGTCACACCATTACGGTGAATCCTAAGCCAAATGCAGGCCAAGACAAAACGTTGGCGTGCGCGAATGCTTCGACCAATACGCTGACAACGAGTACAACCTTATCGCCGACTCCAGCGGGTGGTACGTGGACACAATTGGGCACTACGCCAGTATCCGCAACCATCAGTGCCAACAACGTGAGCGGTATGACGGTAGCAGGCACGTACCAGTTTATTTATACCACAGCGGCAGGTTGTAAAGATACCGTCGCGGTGATAGTTCAGCCTTGTGCAGGTTGTGTAAAACCAAATGCGGGAGCAGATGCGGCTTCGGTGTGTCAACCAACGAGTATAGCAAAATTAACGGCAGTAACAGCGGGTGGTATGTGGGCGCCGATAGGCAGTCCAGTGAACCCATCGGCGGCTACGATAGATGCCAATGGCAATATCACAGGCCTGAATTCAGCAGGTACGTACCGATTTGTATATTCAGTGACCTCAGGTGGTCAAACGTGTACGGATACAGCGCAAGTGGTGGTGAATGCCAAGCCAAATATCGTGTCGACAAATGCGACGATATGTGCGGGAGAGGCAGTAGATTTGACATCGAAAATTACCAACTACGCCACGTACGCAAGTCCAGTTTGGACGATAAGTACACCAAGTGGTACGGCTGTAACGACACCGACGTCGGTGAAACCAACGACAACGACGACCTATGTATTGGTAGCCCAAAACGCATCGGGATGCAAAGACACGGCACAAGTAGTGGTGACGGTGAATGCTAAGCCAAGTGCGGGCGATGACAAAACATTGGCGTGTGCGAATGCTTCGACCAATACGTTGACGACAAGCATAACCTTGTCACCAAGCCCAGCGGGCGGTACGTGGACACAATTGGGCACCACGCCAGTAGCTGCGACCATCAGTGGCAACAACGTGAGCGGTATGACGGTAGCAGGTACGTATCAGTTTATTTATACCACAGCGGCAGGTTGTAAAGACACGGTTGCGGTAATAGTTCAGCCTTGTGCAGGTTGTGTAAAACCAAACGCGGGTCCTGATGCGGCTTCGGTGTGTCAACCAACGAGCACGGCGAAATTAACGGCAGTAACAGCAGGCGGTACGTGGGCGCCGATAAGTAGTCCAGCGAACCCGTCGGTGGCTACAATAGATGTCAATGGCAATATCACAGGCTTGAATTCAGCAGGTACGTACCGATTTGTATATTCAGTGACCTCAGGTGGTCAAACGTGTACGGACACGGCGCAAGTGGTGGTGAATGCCAAGCCAAATATCGTGTCGACGAATGCGACGATATGTGGGGGTGAGGCAGCAGATTTGACGTCGAAAATTACCAGCTACGCTACATACGCAAGTCCAGTGTGGACGATAAGCACCCCAAGTGGTACGGCCGTAACGACACCAACGTCGGTGAAACCAACGACAACGACGACCTATGTATTAATAGCTCAAAACGCAGCGGGATGCAAAGACACGGCACAAGTAGTGGTGACGGTGAATGCTAAGCCAAGTGCGGGTGATGACAAAACGTTGGCGTGCGCGAATGCTGCGACCAATACGTTGACGACAAGCATAACCTTGTCACCAAGTCCATCGGGTGGTACGTGGACGCAATTAGGCACCACGCCAGTAGCTGCGACCATCAGTGCCAACAACGTGAGCGGCATGACGGTAGCAGGGACGTATCAGTTTATTTATACCACAGCGGCAGGTTGTAAAGATACCGTCGCGGTGATAGTTCAGCCTTGTACGGTTTGTACCAAGCCAAATGCAGGAAATGACCAGACGTTGGTATGTGGAAGCGGCGGCGTGGCACCTACTACAGCAACCCTAGCACCAGTAACAACAGGAGGAGTATGGAGTACCTTGGCGACCAATCCTACCACTGCAACAGTGAATGGAAATGCAGTATCGGGCATGACAACCGCAGGTACGTATAAGTTTGTTTACTCAATCACAGGGGGAGGACAAACGTGTAGAGACACTGTTCAAATCATCGTTCCTACTTGTATCGAGGAGCCTGTAGCGTGCGCGATGAGCATGACAGCGACTCCTGGAAACTGTACACCAGCCACTGGAACCTACGCATTGACGGGTAAATTGTTCTTTAGCAATGCACCTACTTCAGGGACGTTGGTAGTTAGTGTAGGAGGGGTAGAACAAGTGTTTACTGCACCATTTACCAGCCCAATTTCATATACGTTGTCTGGATTACCATCCGACGCTCAAACTCATGTGGTGACAGCGGCATTCTCTGCCGACGGCGCATGTAAGTCATCGCTGTTGTTTACCGCATCTGCCAATTGTAAAACAAACCCGTGCACCACAACCCTTACGGCCACTCCAACGGCTTGTACCCCAGCGACTGGTTTGTACGAATTGAACGGTAGCGTAAGTTTCTCAAATGCACCAACAACAGGAACACTGACGGTGACAGTAGATGGGCAAAGCCAAGTATTTACGGCACCATTTACCAGTCCTCAAGCGTATAATATCAAAAACTTGATGAGCGATGGTTCTGGGCACGCAGTGACGGTGAAATTTAGTGCGGATGCAGGTTGCGTAGGCACAGCAACATACACAGCTCCTGTCAACTGCCGCGCCAATGAATGTGGAGTGTCAATTACGGCTACACCAGGCAACTGCGTGGCAGGAACCAACACATACACGGTCAGCGGCACCGTGACGGTAAGCAATGCACCATCAACGGGTACGATGACCGTGACAGTAGGTGGTAAGAGCCAGGTATTTACGGCGCCATTCAGCGCAACGCAGGCGTACTCAATCGCTGGTTTAGTGAGCGATGGTGGTCAGCATCAAGTAAAAGTATCTTTCTCGTCATCGTCGATTTGTAGCGCAACGGCCAATTACAAAGCACCGTTGAACTGTTCGACAACACAGCAATGTGCGATCAACGTTTCGGTAGATGGTACGTTGTGTAATACAACCAACGGAAGCTACTCATTGAGTGGGACGGTTAACTTCGTAGCAGCTCCAACCACGGGTACCCTGACGATTGTGGCAGCTGGTAAGACATTAACATTTAATGCGCCGTTTGCGAGCCCATTGTCATTCTCGTTGACAGGTTTGACTGGGGTAGGAAACCAAACCGTGACGGCGTCGTTTAGTGCAACTAGTTGCTCAGCAACCACTACGTTTGCGCAACCAAACTGCGGTTGTGTACCGTCGAATCCAGGCGTTTTGGCATCAAGTGTGACTGCTTGTTTGAATGACCTTTACCCAACGCTTCAGGCAACCGTAATTGGCCAAGCTACCCTCGACTGGTACACTGTCCCAACGGGTGGTGCGCCTGTTGCAGTGGGTACGACGAGTTTCAAGCCAGCAGGAACTGTGACTGGAACCGTCACATTCTACGTGCAAGCGCGCTCTACCAATGGTACGTGTGCGGGTGAATTGAGCGAGCGAGTTCCATTAACTGTATCGGCTCAGAACTGCTTGGTAGAAGTAGATTTAGCCCTTAAAAAGTACATCAGTAAGAAAATCGCCCAAATTGGGGATGAACTGACGTACACTATTAAAGTGTTCAATCAGTCGGCCAACGGAGCTACGTCGGTAGAAGTGACTGATACCCTCACGACGGCGGTACAGTACGTAGCCAATAGCTTTGCACCAAGCCGAGGAACGGCTAGTTTGACTGGAAATGTGATTAAATGGGTGATTGGTAACGTGAATACCGATGGCGACACCGTGACACTCACGTACCGCGTGAAAGTGCTGCAAGTAGGTTTGTATTTCAACACGGCTGAAATTACGAAGGTGGGAGAAAAAGACGTGGATTCAACCCCAGGCAACAACAATGAAACCGAAGATGATTTGGATCGTCAATGCTTTACCGTACCAATTCCATTGTGCTCAGGCAGCAAAGTGGAAATAACAATAGACGCCAAATACACTGGAGTGAAATGGTTCAAAGATGGTCAAGAACTAACGGCGTTGTCGGGTCAGCACGTTGTATTGTTGGAAGGAGTAGGTAACTACACGTATACCGCTACCAACAGTGGTTGCCCAGCGGGAGGCTGTTGTCCAATCATCATCCAAGCAGGTACTAACTGCTGTGCCGACCAGCTTTGCGTACCATTTACGACGCGTAAAATCAAGAAGTAATCGTGCATCGGAGTTGCGCTTGTGTATCGGGATTTCTTAAAACCCCGATGAGCATCCGAGAAACATAAGATAGTTTTCATAACGTTGAGTAAGAAGAAAAAAACAGCCCGTCAGCATTGCCGACGGGCTGTTTCGTTATGAATTAATCTGAAAATAGTAACAATAAATGACGGCTAATTACTCTTAGGCCTGAAGGCTGATTGTACCAAATCGGCACCCAAATACCCCAGCATTGTGCCGTAGGGGACCATGGTTTGCCATTGCGATTTGATAGGGCAGGTGCCTGTTACACAACCGATTTCTTTCCAATACCAATACCCGCCAAGGGCACCCAATAGTGCCCCAAACCATGCCCAGTTGAGATTACTTAACTTCTTCATAAACAGGTTCATCATTTAATGATGTTGATGGCTGACGAAGATTTGGAGAAGCACAGCCTCCTGCGCCGCAACAGCCAACATTTAATGCGGCTTGAAGGGCAAATAAACCTCCCATCAATCCTAAAAGTGGTTGATGGTCAGCGAAAGCCGAATAAATAAGCCAAAGCCCCATGCCCATGCGTAACATTCGCATTAGATTCCAATTGTTAAGTACCGTAAGCATTTGATTGTTCTTTGATAAAAAATGTACGTTTCCTCGATTTTTGCCCCTTGCGAATTTGCCTAATAAGGCCAACTCATGATTCCACCCGATAGGTTGTAGACTTTTTCAAAGCCCATATCGCCCATCAATTGGCAGGCTTGACTACTACGGTTGCCACTACGACAGTAAACAAAATACGTTTTGTTTTTGTCCAATTTGGCAATTTTTTGTTGAAAATCCATACTCATCAAGTCAATATTGACTGCTCCTTTGATAGCCCCCGAACGCACTTCACCCGCCGTACGAACGTCGATAATGGCGGCATTAGGTGTTTCTGACATCAATTGTTTGAACGTACTAGCGTTGACGTTTTCGTAATTTTTTTTGGTTTTAAAAAAGCTAAACATGGCTTTGTGATGGTTGAGATTGTGAATGTATGGTACAAAGGTCAGGAGTAAAACCGTGGCAAAAAGTGATAATTGTTACACAGTCCCCAAAGAGTTGAGAATTATTTTGAGTAGAAAAACAATGAAAATCAACTTAGAGCAATGTTAAACTCGTACGAAAAAATTTAATCCCCATGAAATCCACCTTATCTTTGCGCTTTGTTTGTGGTTTAATCGTTCTCTTTTTCAGCTGTACTATGTCGCGTTCGCAAACCGTCATTCCCCTTTGGCCTGATGGGCAAATTCCAAATGATTTGAAGAATCGTACCATTCAGGAAAAAATTGAAGTTGGTAATGATGGCGTTTTGCGAATAAGCAACATTGTGTTGCCTACGTTGTCGGTATACATGCCCGAAAAACCTACGGGAGCTGCCGTAATTATCTGCCCAGGTGGAGGGTATCGGATTGAAGCCTCAGGTCATGAAGGTGTAGACGTAGCGCAGTGGTTCAATAGCTTTGGGGTAACAGCTTTTGTATTGAAATACCGACTGCCCGACGATGCACTTTGGGCCAACAAACACGAAGTGGCGTTGCAAGATGCGCTTAAAGCGATGCAGCTGGTGCGCACCAATGCCGCGAAATACAAAATTGATCCCAATCGGATTGGCATCATGGGCTTTTCGGCGGGAGGACATTTGGCATCAACAGTGAGTACGCATTGGCAACTTGCGCCTACAATGGCCTGTTTTTCAAAGTTAGCCGATGCCGAAATTTGTAAGCCCAATTTCTCTATTTTGATTTACCCCGTTATTTCTTCAGGACCGTTCAAACATGCAGGATCGTTTGAGTTGTTGTTGGGTAAAAATCCTTCACCGCAGCAATTGGAGTATTATTCTAACGAAAAACAAGTAAGCGAAAAAACGCCACCTACGCTTTTGGTACATGCGACCGACGATAAAGGAGTTCCCGTTGAAAACAGTATGATGTACTACGATGTTCTTAGAAAATTCAAAATCTCCGCGTCCATGTTATTGTACGAAAACGGAGGACATGGCTTTGGATTAGGTAAAAAGCAAAAAGGGTCGGTCAAAAACTGGCCAGAAGGCTGTAAAGCGTGGATGGAAGGAATGGGGCTGCTTGAAGTAAAAAACTAGCCTTTTTATTTTTGCGTTGGTGTGACTTTATTGGACTTCCTGCAACTAATACTTCATAACTCGTTAATTACCTTTAGCAGTGGCAAAAGTATCGTTGCAGGAAGAATTTATCCAACTTATTACTGCTCAACAAAAGCTAGTTCATAGCCTTTGTAGTCTCTACTTTGCCCAGAACGAAGACCGAAAAGACATGTTTCAGGAAATCGTTCTCCAACTTTGGAAATCCTATCCTTCTTTCAAGCATCAGTCAAAGGTATCTACCTGGATTTACCGAATTGCGCTGAACACTATTTTCGCCAAACTGCGACGCGAAAAGTCGCGCCCCAAAAACGAGCCCTACTCAGATTCTGCTTACCAGATTTCGGCCTCCTCCGATTATTCCATTGAATTAACGCAAGCCACCGAAGAGCTGTATCGTGCCATTGCCCAACTTTCCGAAGTTGATAGGGCGGTCATTATGCTTTATTTGGACGAGCATAGCTATGATGAAATTGCGAGTATCTTGACGATGAGTCGAACCAACGTTAGTACGAGAATCAGTAGAATAAAATCAAAACTTGAAAAACTGTTAAAAGGCACATACCATGAATTTAGATGAATTAAAGCCGCTGTGGGATGCGTATAAAACAGAGGTAAATGAGCAGTCAGAATGGAGCTCGGTAGAACTATCACGGCTTATCAGGCACCAACCTGCCCCTCTCAAATGGTACCAAAAGGCGCAACGGCCCTTCTTGCACTTCTGCGTGAGTTGTTTTCTGATAGGTATTGTGTCGGGTTGTTAAACAGATTAAATTTTACTGAATATGCTAACGTACATCATTTGGGACATCTCGCCCCGTATTTTTTCTGTAGACTTGTTTGGTATTCCTTTTGTGCTTCACTGGTATAGTTTGTTGTTTGCTGTCGCATTTTTGCTCGGACAAGTACTTTTATCCTATTTATTTAAAGCCGACGGAGTGCCTGTTTCCAACGTAGATTCATTGCTGCTTTATATGGTGGTTGCTACTGTCATCGGGGCTCGCTTAGGTCACTATTTGTTCTACGAGTGGGAGTTACTTTTTACTCATCCTACGCAGTGGCTTGGGTCGTTGGTAAGTTTACCCTTTTATGGATTGGCAAGCCACGGGGCATTCGTTAGTATTTTGTGCGCCTTATACTTATTCAGTCGCCGTGTAGGAAATCTATCTTTTTTGTGGTTAACGGATCGGGTTGCGATTGGGGTAGCTCTGGCTGGAATGTTGATTCGCTTAGGCAATTTGTTTAATTCTGAAATCTACGGAAAACCAACTGATAAGCCGTGGGGGTTTGTATTTATACGTGAAACCGATGTTGTATTGTTTCCGATTGTACCACGCCATCCTACTCAACTATATGAGGCTTTTTTTTGCCTATTTTTATTTGTATTGACATTTTATTTGTGGAAACAAAAGCGAAAAATGCTGCCTGAAGGCGTAATTACTGGTCTATTTTTGATGTTGCTATTCAGCTTTCGTTTTATGGTGGAATTTTTGAAAAATCCCCAAGAAGACTTCGAAAATCAGTTGTTATTAGACATGGGACAGTGGCTTAGCATCCCAGCTATCCTAGTAGGCCTTTGTATCTTCTACTTCGCACTTAAAACATCCTACTCAAAGGCCTCAAAATAATAAGGTTATCAATTGCGAACTATCTGTACGATACCCCCTTGTTAGCATCGATTTGAACGATGCGATAGGGGTATTGAACTTCATTGACAATTCTATACAAAGTAGTCTCTGTTTTAGTGTACGGAATTGAGGTGTTTGTGTACTAAATGGCATATTTCGTCAATTTTTAGTTTTTGTTTTTTTTTGATAAAAAATGTTTCTATACCTTTGGATTGTATAAAAAGTAAGTCTCGTAAGAATTAAACTCAAATGTTATGATAATCTCACTTAAATGGAAAGGCTTCTTTCCTGTTTCCACTCGGAAACAATCCCTGATTTGTACTGAATAAATAGATTTAATTTGGTTTGATATGTAGGTCTCTTGCTTTTTTAGTAAGATGACTGGCTGCTTATTGCCTTTTCTAAAACTAAATGATCTCAATTTATAGATCCCCTTTATTTTATTCTTAAACCTCAAAACTCAACATGGAACCAATTATTGGAGAAGTCCGCATGTTTTCGGGAGACTACGTGCCTAAGGGCTGGGCACTTTGCGATGGAAGTATACTGCCAATTAGAAGCAATTCAGCGTTATTCAGTATACTCGGAATTACGTATGGAGGAGATGGCGTGAACAATTTTGCGCTTCCAGACTTTCGCTCTCGTGCGCCCATGCACAGAGGAACAACCTCTATTTTAGGGCAGCGTACTGGGAATGCTCAAATTGACTTCAAACCAGAAAATCTACCCCCGCACACGCACGTGGTACAGTCGGCTTCGGCATCAGCTACCTTGACCATTCGGTGCAAAAACGAACCAACAGGCGGTACACTTACGCAATCTCCTAAAGGAAATTACCCAGGCAACTCATCAGTATCTACCGACGATAAAGGGTATTCGTTGGATAGAAATGCCGGTGATTATCTAGGCAATAGCGCTGTTTCAGTAAAAGTAGGTACTACTGGAGCCTCTAGCAGCGTGAGCAATATGATGCCCTATTTAGCGGTGAAGTTCATCATTGCAATAACGGGGATTTATCCACCACGTTCATAGTTTCACACTCAAAACTACCTAATCACCTTTTAGAAAATAAAGTTATGGAACAATATATTGGCGAAATCCGAATGTTTGTAGGAAGTTATGAACCTTACGGTTGGCGTTGGTGCGATGGAAGAATGCTAAACATTGTAGACAATCAGGCGTTGTTTTCAATCATTGGAACACTATATGGCGGAGATGGGGTTAGGACATTTAATCTCCCAAATTTGAACGGACGTGTGCCAGTTGGGGCAGATTCGACCTTACGTATAGGTACCACAGGAGGTAGCAACCAAGTTGCTTTAACTTCTCAAAATATGCCCGCTCACACGCACGGTGCAAGCGGAAAAGTAAAAGTTAGCGGAAAAGACGCTACTACCTCTGCTCCCAAAGATGCGTGCTGGGCCAATACCCCAAATGACTTAGAATATGCGCCTTCACCTACTGCGGGAGCTACTTTAGCCGCCAACGCAGTTACGGGTACGTTAGCCCCCGCAGGTAGTGCCACCCCACAACCCATTGATATACGGCAACCTTTCCAAACTGTCGGATTTATCATAGCGATAGAGGGAAATTATCCTGTGAGAAACTAATCCTAAACCACCAAATTGATTTTACAACAATGGAACAAATCATCGGAGAAATACGGTTTTTTTGTGGAAATTTTGCCCCACAAGGATGGGCTTTTTGTGACGGACAGATTTTGTCGATATCACAATATACACCACTTTTTAGTTTGATTGGAAATGCGTACGGAGGAGACGGCAGAACGACCTTTGCATTACCAGACCTTCGGGAACGACTCCCTGTCGGAACTAGCAACCCAACTCAAAGAGGTCAGAAAGGGGGGGCGGTATCGGCGGTTCTTCAAGCGGGCAATCTACCAGCACATACGCATAGTTTTGAGGTATTGGTCAACGTAAGCGACGTAGCTGGAAGTCAAAAATCACCCGTAAATAATTATCCTGCTAAAACAGGAAATTTTGACAAGGAATATAACGTGGCTGCTGACTCAACAATGGCGAAAGATGCGGTCGAGATAACGGTCCAATCGACAGGGGCGGCGGCGCCTTTTAGTCTCATGCAACCAAGTCAAACCGTTAATTTCATCATCGCATTAACTGGCGATTACCCACCGAGGTGGGATTAATGGTTGAATCCATTTCCCTCTTTGGCTTCCCGTAGGGACACGAAAATTGATTTCGTGACTCTACGGGAAATGCCATTTATAAACTCAATAAAAAATGCCGATGCTGAAAAGGCTTAAATGTGATTTTTTCAATGTATCAACGTATAAAATGATGAATAAATTATATCGATTACGAATACCCTGTATGGTGCTTTTTTTTACCATACTTGCTCATCTCTCTTCGTTTGCGCAGGGAGATATTACGATTTATAATGGTTGTTTTAATGGACTGGTCATACCAAGTGCACCGAGTAATGATCCCACTGTAAATGGAAAACCCTATTGGTTTAAAGATAATCTTACTCTTACTTTAGGAGGTAAAACAACTGGCAATAATTCATTAACAATTTACTGGTCACTGCCAGACGATCAAGGAGTTCCATTTCCTGATAACCAGCCACACTGGGTAATAGCCACTGGGGGAGGGAATCCAGCAATATTATATCATCCGACAAGTACGGCTAATTTACCGCCTCTTACAGGTTGGGAACAGTATGCGGAGCCGTTAAAAAACGATCCTGACCTGGCTTGTGCCAATGCTAGCAGTACCGTATTAGGTTTGGCGGGTTCTACCCCCACTGTAAACCTCTCGGTAAGTGCCAACACGGGTACAGAAGCGTCTGCCACCTCAATCACAGTAACGGCGACGGCTTCGGCCGCAGTAACGGGGGCGCAAACGGTAAGCTTAGGGGTTTCGGGTACAGGTATCACTTCGGGTGATTATACGCTAAGCAATACGACCATTACGATTCCCAACGGTCAAACGACAGGTACGGTAACGTTTACAGTAACAGATGATGCCCTCATAGAAGGTGCCGAAACCGCAATATTGACCATTAGCAATCCTTCTTCGGGAATTAGTTTGGGGACTACGACTTCGCAAAATATTGTCATAACCGACAATGATGTGGCAGGAGTAACTATTTTTCAATCAGCAGGGACGACCAACGTTACCGAAGGTGGGACTAATGATACATATACGCTTGTACTTAAAAGTGAACCTAAAGCGAATGTAACTATTACCATTAATGCAGGTAGTCAAGTGACGACTAGCCCCAGTGCTAGCGTCGTTTTTACTCCTTCAAACTGGAATATACCTCAAACAGTAACAGTAAGTGCGGTCGATGACGCAGCGATAGAGGGGAGTCATACAGGTACTATAACGCATACATCAAGTAGTTCAGATGGTAATTATAATTCAATATTGGTGTCTTCAGTTATTGTTAATATTACAGATAATGATATACCGATGTCAATATGTGTAACTACGGATTGTTCTGATTACAATGGTAATTATACCAAGGGTGCTGATTTCGATGGCAGGCCAAGCTACACAAATGGGAAGGGTTATATTTTTCATTGGGATCAAAGTTGGTATTTGGGAAAAGGTGGTTTAGGGGCAACACAACTTTCTGATATTGTCTTTCAGGCGCAATCGAATTCGAGTATTCCTCCTACGACAGGTTGGGGAGTCAATGAGGAAAATGTATGTGTTGATGCAACCTTTGACTTAGCATTAACTTCATGTCCTTGCACGACACCAACGGCTTATAATGTCACAGGCGGCGGTTCGTTGTGTGCAGGTGGGACGGGCGTACCAGTAGGTCTGGACGGTTCGGAATTGGGAGTCAATTACCAGTTGAAAAGAGGAAGCACCTTAGTAGGTAGCGCCGTAGCTGGGACTGGTAGTGCGATTAGCTTTCCTGCCCAAACCACAGCGGGCACGTACACGGTAGAAGCGACCCGAGCATCAGGTAGTTGTACCAATACCATGACGGGTAGCGTAGATGTGACGGTGATTAGCTTGCCAACTGCTTACAATGTGACAGGCGGTGGCGCGTATTGTTCAGGCGGAACAGGTGTAACGATAGGTTTGTCAGGTTCAGAGGTCGGTGTGAACTATCAGTTGAAAAGAGGTGGTTCGTCCGTGGGGAGTGTGGTAACGGGCACAGGTAATTCGCTTAATTTTGGGAATCAGACCATTGCGGGAACTTACACAGTAGAGGCGACGAAAGCGACAGGCAACTGTACGGCTACGATGACGGGTAGTGTGGATGTGAGTGTAGTCAATTTACCGACTTCATTTAATGTGACGGGCGGTGGAAGTTTGTGTTTAGGTGGAACGGGCGTAACGATAGGGTTGTCAGGTTCGGAATCAGGGGTTAGTTACCAATTGAAAAGAGGAAGTACCTCAGTAGGTAGCGCCGTAGCTGGGACTGGTAGTTCGCTTAGTTTTCCAGCCCAAACTACAGCGGGCACGTATACAGTAGAAGCGACCCGAGCATCAGGTAGTTGTACCAATGCCATGACGGGTAGCGTAGATGTGACGGTGATTAGCTTGCCAACTGCTTACAGTGTGACAGGCGGGGGCGCTTATTGTTCAGGTGGAACAGGGGTAACGATAGGTTTGTCAGGTTCAGAGGTCGGTGTGAACTATCAGTTGAAAAGAGGTGGTTCGTCCGTGGGGAGTGTGGTAACGGGTACAGGCAATTCGCTTAGTTTTGGGAGTCAGACCATTGCGGGAACTTACACAGTAGAGGCGACTAAAACGTCGGGTAACTGCACGGCTACGATGACTGGCAGCGTGGATGTGAGTGTAGTCAATTTACCAACAACATTTAATGTGACAGGTGGAGGTAACTTGTGTGCAGGCGGTACGGGCGTAACGATAGGATTGTCGGGTTCAGAGTCTGGTGTTAGTTATCAGTTGAAGAATGGCTCGACGAATGTTGGGAGTGCCGTACCAGGCACGGGTAGCGCAAT